>JAESFR010000055.1_pt1 | contig 270137 bp, 238 predicted proteins | sample 9266191 | NCBI WGS metagenome assembly JAESFR01 (sample SAMN14503063, study PRJNA617104) | algae metagenome | isolation source: Pleurocapsa minor HA4230-MV1 and co-occurring heterotrophs from cement on... | place: USA: Nuuanu Pali Lookout, Hawaii | collected 2009-07-20 | reverse complement strand
CAGCGGCTGACCTGGATGACAAGCCGGTCCGATGGCGCGGGTGGGCGGTCGTCACCGAGCAGGCCGCGGTGCGCCCGCACCGTGCCGTGGCTGCCGTCCCGGCGGGTGAACCGCATTTCGCCGCCGGCGTCGACCCCGGTCAACAGGCCCGCGCGAACCAGAATTGCGGTGACCGCCGCCGGTTCCAGCTCCCTGTTCTTGGCCGAGAACGGATCGATGGAGGGAGGGATCACCCACAGGCGGTCCTGGTCCACCCACGCGGGTGCGTACTCCTGGCGGGAGAAGATGAAGGCGTCGGCCCGTTCGGTGTACCGGCGCAGGAACGTCCAGCCATTCTCGGTGCGCTCGTTCTCCTCGTCGCAGCCCACATGGCAGCGCCACACCACGATCGCGCCGAGGGCACGTAGGCCATCGACCATCCCGGCAGTCTGCGGGTCGTGCAGCAGCACGACGTCGTTCGGGCGCACCACCTGTGCGATGAGTTCCAGATTGGCCTGTTGCACTTCCCGGTAGTGATCGTGTTCGTGTTCGCCGAGCGGACCGGCGTCGCCCACGGCGCCGTGCAGCCGATTGTGCAGTCGTTTGGTGATGACGAAGAACTCCGGATCGCCCTGGATCACCAACCAACGGGTGTCCACCCCGGCGCCGCGCCCATAGGCCAGCAGGGTTTGCAGCATCTCCGCCACGCCACCGCCCTTGGCGGTGGAATTGATGTTCCACACGATGCGGTCGGCGAGTACGAGCCGAGCTCGTTCGGCCGCCAGCCTCAACTTCTCGACCCGGTCGGGCGCCAGAGCCCGAGCCAGATGTGCCAGAGACACTCGCCTGATATCGACCTGTTCGAGACCTTCGACACCGGGCGGCGGCAGGTGCGGAAGGTCGGTGTTGACAGCGAGCGACGCGCCCGCAAACGCGGGGTCCTGGTTCAACGTGTGCCTCCTTATTCGTCCTGATCCATAAGATGACTCGACGGCATCAGGTCACCGATTTCTTCCGCCGACGATGACGCGGGCGGAGACGGCAGTCAGGGCTGACTGCTCGGGCACCCGGACCCCCTGCTCTGGAGAATGGTGACGCCCGGGTGTCCATGGTGCACCGTCAGGACCATCACGCCGAACGCGTTGGTGAAGTAGTTGCAGTCCGCCCGTCCAGTGGTGCTGTCGAGCACGACTCGCCGCAATCACGAAGGGCGGGGCTCCCTGCTGCTATCGCTGTCCGTGCAGGGCATTTCGACCACGGGCGGTACGATCACTTTCGACGAGCACCGCACCCGGCGTCTTCACCAGCCTCGCCGACGACGCCCGACGGATCTTCAACCTTCACGGTCCGCCAATCGTGGATGGTCGATGCCTGCCTGCGGACCCGTCGCCGTCGTACCGACTGGATGGATCTTCGCTCGAGCCACAGCCGGTCTGAGCGCGATCTTGACGTTAGGTTGCCGACCTGATTGGCACGACAAACCCAACCTTAACGTTGCCTGTCCATTCCGCGGGAACGGTGTTTCCCTTGACGAACGAGAGTTTGTCACGGGAGCATGACGCAACGGTGCGAACAACAGGATCGAGCCTTCAGGGGGCCGATCCTCCGGTCAAACCGTCGGCCGGTGGGTTCTCAGGCGCATGATGATCTCAGCACATGGACGCTCGAATCGCGAGGTCCGCCGACGGGAAACAACCCTGGCGGCGGACCGCGAGCCGAGACAGGCATGCGGAAGGGTCGCAAAGCCGAAGGCCGGCTCGTCGAAGGCCAAGTGACCAACGGGTGGAAAGCCGCCCTCGGCGGCCCGCTCATCGCCTACCCCGACCGCATCGGCAACAAGATCAACCAGCGAACCGACCGCCACCTACACAGAAGACATGACAGGCTCGGCCGCGACAACCCGGCGTTCCGCTTGCCCTTGGACCGGCCCACGACCCGATGACCGCCGCCGTCCGGGATCCGACCCAGCTTCTTGATGTCCACGTGCACCAGGTCACCGGGGCGCTGGTGCTCGTAGCGGCGGATCACCCGCCCGGTCAGCCGGTCCAACCACGTCAGCCTGGCAAGGCCGTATCGGGCCAGCACGCGGTGCACCGTCGAGGGATGCACGCCCAGGTGGTAGCCGATCCTGGCCGACCCCCAGCGGCGGGTCACCCGCAGCTTGATGATCCGTCGTTCCCTACGCCGCGGGGTTCGCCGCGGCGAGGACAGCGGCCGGCTCGGTCGATCGACCATCGCGTCCACGCCCGCTTCCCGAGACCGCAAGGCCCATCTCGCCGCAGTGGGAACAGACACTTGGAATCGTTCGGCGGCCCGCCGCAACGGCCAGCGGTCGTCCACCACGCACCGGGCCAGGGCCAGTCGGCCGCGAGGTGTCAGCAAAGCATTAGCGGGTGCCACGAAGGCCTCCGAGATGAGGAGCGGTTCCTAGACAGCTCCACACCTCACTCGGAGGTCTTCCCCTTGTCAGCTCACCACGCCGTCACCAACGTCCATGGTCAGTACACCTAGCCGCAGAAGTCCTGGAGATCTGCAACCGCGTCGGCCGCGCCCTTGACCGTCAACCTGAGCGAACCGCGCTACCAGCCGACCCGGGTTATCCCGGTGGCGTAAGGCGTGGCGTCCTGCACCAGGAACTGGCTGAGCTCGCCCGGGAGCGTGCGCCATGGATCAGCCACGTCGGCGCAGACGCAGCCGGCCGAGATCGACCCTCGCTACTGCTGGGCCAACTCGTATCCGCGGACGGAGCGGACGTGTGCGACTTTCGGGTAATCAGCCGGATCCCTCCGCTGGTGTACCGGAAATTCGAAAAGGTCAAGCATGAGTTGCTGCGGATAGTCGGTGCCCTGATCGCTGCTGTGCACCAGGCGGTCATCGACATAGAAGCGGGCGCTGTGCGCATCCCATTCGGCGGCGTAGGTGTGCTCTGTGGTGGCATCCATATCGAGCCACACGTCGACGACGTCGTCATGCAAGTTCGGGTCACGGTGAGCCTTGACGCCGGTGCGCACGCGCGACCGTTCCGGCCCTATTGCGTCACCGTAGAGTTCAACAACGCAGATCTCGCCGGTCTCTTGCTCGCCGCCCGCAGCAAATCCCACGAGCCAGAACGCGAGCATGCATGTCGGATCCGCGTTGGCGCTCATGGTGGCCTCTACCAGACCCGCGGTTGGCGTCCACAGTCGCCGCTCGGGTTGAGGCGAACGAACGATCAGTCCTGCGCGATGCGCCATCTGACCGATGGTGGTGCCGGCGGGGCCGGAGAATGTGCCGGTCTGAAGGTTCGAGACACGCAGGTCCCCCTCTTCAGGGTCATCAGGCAACCATGCCGGCTGGTCAGCCTCGATGCGCAGGTGCAGGCCGTCAGCGCCGGTGGAGTAGCGCGCCGCGGACCGTTCGACGGTGGTCCAGTGCGGTAGGTAATGATCGATCCAGCGGTCGGCGTCGAGCCGCGCACCACTGAAGTTGTCGTCGAACACCAGCCTGTACCCGGCGCGATCCAGCGTCGGTCGTTCCGGCTGTCCATGCTCGAAGGCATTTCGTGTCACGTTGATTCTCCTTTTCTGCCTTGGTGGCAGGCGCTTGATATGGGACGTTGGCATAAGGCGGCCAATGGCGAATAAGTCTGTTTGATGATCACCTGCTCTTCGTTTCCTGCCGACTGTGACGTCTCACCTGTCGACGGGTGCGAGGCGTGGTGGACCGATCATTGTGTGCTGCGTTCTCAGCGGAGCGGAGGTCGTGGGTTTCCGGTTCTCCGAACACGACGTGGGTCTTCCGCGGCCGCTGTGGCTGCCACGCAGCTCGATCGGGCGGAAAATGCCAGCAACAATGCTTCCCGCGTCTCGGCGAAGCAGGCAATCCATGAATGCGCAGCATCAAGTTCCCTGGTCCTTGTTCCGGCTGCCGGCCGCCGAGTAGCGGAGTGGAAGATCGGGCGCAGCGATGGTCGTGGTCAGCGCGCGTGGGTACACGGCTCCCAGGTGATGAGGCCGCTGATGGCGGCACCGGCGGCATGAACTGCATGTTGTGAGCGTCGGGTGATCTCCGGCCAGTCGGCGGCGCGGATGAGTGGGGGGTGAACCATCCAGCTGCCGCTGACCGCGGGCACGCACGGCAGGGCGAGGTAGTCGGTGAGGTTGTTTGGGTTGACCCCACCCGAGGGCAGGAAAGACAGGCCGGGGAACGGGGCGGCCAGCGCCTTGATTGCTGCTGGGCCGCCGAGCAGGTCGGCGGGGAAGAACTTCACGACGGTCAGGCCGAGATGAACCGCGGTCATCAAGTCGGTTGCGGTGGCCACTCCCGGTAACGCGGGCACTGCCTGGTCACGGCACGCTTTCACGACGGGTTCCTGCAGGCCTGGGCTGACCGCGAAATTGGCTCCGGCGTCGACGACCTGCCGGACGTGCTCGGGGGTGAGCACTGATCCGGCGCCGACGGTCAGCTCTGGCAGTTCCCGCGCCACTCGGCCGATACCGCCCAGCCCGGCCGGCGTGCGCAGGGTGATTTCCATGCCGGTGATGCCGCCGGCGAGAAGTGCCCGCCCGAGCGGCACGGCGTCGGCCGGGTCGTCGAGGACGACGACGGGCACGATCGGGCAGCCTGCCAACAACCGGGCCGCCGCGGAACCGGTTCCGGCGGTGGTGTTCATCGCACCACCTCCGGCGGGGCAGGGTCGAGATGACGTAGCTCGTCGCGGGTGGGAAGGCCTTCCCAGTCACCGGGTACCTGGCACACCGCGCCGCCGATCTGGTTCCCACGTCGCAGGCAGTCGGTCACCGATAGACCCTCGACCAGGGCGCTGAGGTATCCGGCGACAAACGCGTCACCGGCGCCGACCGGGTCGACGACATCGACGGCATCGGTTGGCGCGTTGACCGTCTCATCGTCGGTGACGGCGAGCGCGCCGGCGGCGCCCAGTTTGATCACCACGGTGCGTGCACCTAGTGTGCGCAGCGCCTTGCCGAGGGCTTCGGGGTCGCCGGGGGTCGTGTCGCCCAAGACGAGGGCGGCTTCGTCGATCCCGGCGAACACTAGGTCCGCGGACCGGCAGAGCTCTGCCAGTACCGTCGCCGCTCGCCCGGGGGGCCACAGCGCGGACCGGTAGTTCACGTCGAAGGAGACCAGTGTTCCTGCCGATCGGGCGATCGCGACGGCCGCGCGGACTGTGTCCAGCGCTGTTGCGCTCAGCGCTGCCGTGATCCCGGTCAGGTGCAGCACTCGGGCGTCGGTGATCGCCGCGGCACCCAGATCGGCCAGGGTCAGCCGTGACGCCGCACTGCCATGCCGGTCGTACCGCACCCGCCGTGGTGTGCCCTGCGACTGCTCCTTGACCATCAGCCCGGTAGGGGCACCCACATCCACAGCGGCCAGCACACGAACACCCTCTGCACGAATTTCCCGGGTCACCAGGGACCCGAACGCGTCGTCGCCGACCCGGCTGATCCAGGTCACGGGAACCTCCAGCCGGGCCAGGCCGATCGCCACGTTCGACTCCGCCCCGCCGATACCCACCGGCAACACCGACCCGCCCCGCACGGACCGACCCGACGGCACCGTCAACAACACCATCGACTCCCCCACTGTCACAACACCACTTGTCACAATCCCGCCCCGTTCTGGTCGCAGCCGGACCACACCAGCGCGTGGCCGCCGGCGGCGCGGTCAACGGCGAGGGAGATCGTGGCTTCTTCGTTGCGTCGGTCGGTAGAGAACCGACTGGTCTCTCGGGTGGTGACCGGGTGGCGGAAGGCGGCCGGCCGGGCCATGGACGACGGGCATTCAACGGCGCAAGGCCCGGGGTGCTGCGTGGTTGTGTGCGGCGGCATGGTCATGCCGGGTAGGCGATGGTTGTCATGATGCTGTTCTCGGCCTGTCGTGAGTCGAGCCGGGTGTGTTGCACGACAATCGGCTCGGTGGATTCGACGATGACGGAAAAGTCGGTGCCGACCGGAACTGGCGGGTCTTTCAGGTCATTGACCCGTTGATGCAGCACGCGGTGGGGTCCGACGGTGAGTGTGTACGGACCTAGCGGGTCCTGGTCGGCGAGGTAGATCCGGAGCTGGACGTCCGCCGTGTTGTCGCCTGGGTTGAGGATGCAGACGGTGTCGTGACTGGTGAAGTCGGGGGCCGGCCCGGTACTGCCAGGCGGGATCCAGCCGTCGACGATCACCCATGTTGTGCGTCCGATGGTCATTGGCCTTCTTTCTCGGTGAGGAACTCGGCGATGACGCCCTCGAACGGGCGCAGCTTCAATCGATGTTGCGTGGGTGCCTGACTGTTTCCGGAGTGCGTGGAGAGCAGGAGGCGGTGTCGATCCGGCAACGTGACTTCGACGGATTTACCGGTGAAATTCATGACGATGACCGATGTACCGTCAGGGCCGCGGCGCGTGTATCCCAGGCACCCGTTGGGGATCCCAGTCATCAGAGTCATTGCGCCGCTTTGTAGTTCCGGCCGGTCGCGGCGCAGACGGAGCAGTTGTCTGGTGAGATTCAGTGTCGAGTGCGGATCCGCGAGCTGGGTGGCCACATCGTCGCCGGGTGAGGCCGGCAGCCATGGTGGTGCGCCGCCGTCCGGACAGAACCCTCGGTCCCCTCCGGGTCTCCATGGCATCGGCGCGCGAGATTGGTCTCGTCCGAGTGGGTCCCGCCACATCGACGGTGGAAGCTGCAGGTCGGGCAGCGCCAGCTCGTCACCGTAGTAGAGGGTCGGGGTCCCTCTCACTGTGAGCAGCAGCAGCAGGCCGAGGCGTGCACTGTGCGGTCCATGCCGGGTGATCAGCCTGGGCCGGTCGTGATTGGACAGCACGTAATTGGGCCACGCCCCAGCGGGTAGGGCGGCTTCCTGGGCCGCGATGGAATCCCGCAGCCCGTCGGCCGTCCATTCGGCTTCGATGATGTGGAAGTTGAAGGGCAGGTGCAGCTCGTCGAGTTGGGCGCCGAAAAACATGCTCCACCGGTCCCATGGCAGTACCTCGATCTCACCGATGGCGACGCGCGGCCGGTTGGTTTCCTGGCCGATGCGGTCCAGCAGTGAGCGCATTTCCCGGAGGTAGGCGTGCAGGTCGGGGTGCAGCCGGTCGTTGACGTGGAGCTGAGTGTCGTAGTCGGGATGTTGCCGGTCCGCTGGGTTGGTGGTCGGGTGCGGGACCTCGGGGTTGTCGGTGAAGTCGGGATCTTTCGCGATGAGATGGGCGACGTCGATGCGGATCCCGTCCACACCGCGGTGCAGCCAGAAGCGCAGGACGTCGAGCATCGCGGCCCGTAGGTCGGGGTTTCGCCAGTTCAGGTCCGGCATGCTGACCGCGAAGGAGTGCAGGTAGTACTGGCCGGTTGCCTTGTCGTACTCCCAGGTGGACCCGCCTTGCTCACTGGTCCAATTCGATGGGGGGCCGCCGTCGGCGGCGGGGTCGGCCCACACGTACCAGTTCCGCTTCGGGTTCGTCCTGCTGGAGCGGGATTCCACGAACCAGGGGTGCTGATCGGAGGTGTGGTTGGGAACGAAGTCGATGATGATGCGCAGGTCGCGGGTGTGTGCCTCACGAATCAAGTCGTCGAAATCGCCCAGCGTGCCGAATGTCGGATCGATACCGGTGAAATCACTGACGTCATAACCGAAGTCGACCTGTGGTGACGGGTAGATCGGGCTCAGCCAGACGGCGTCCACCCCGAGGGTGTCGGCGAGGTAGCCCAGGTGGGCGGTGATCCCGCGCAGATCACCGATCCCGTCGCCGTTGCTGTCGGCGAAGCTGCGGGGGTAAATCTGGTAGATCACCGCGTCCTGCCACCACTGTCGTTGCGCTGTCACGACATTGCCTTGATCACATCGGTCATGTTGCTCGATTTCTTCCGTCGGCTGACGACGGACAACGTGATCCCGATGGCGAGGTAGCCGAGGAATCCGAGTGTGATCCACCGATAGACGCCTTCGGGGAGCGGGTCGTAGGAACCCCAAATGGCAAGGCACACCACAATGAGCCCGAGCGCGGGGATCACCAAGTGCCGACCAATCCGGAACTCGTCGCGTCGGCGACGCAGATAGTAGGTGGGCAGCGACACGCAGACCATCCCGTACAGCAGGATGACCGGAAGACCACCGAATGCGCCCAGGTAGCTGTAGGCCTGCGGGTAGGGGCCGAACGCTCCGCCCAATCCGAGGGCGAGCCCGAGGGAGAGAACAGCGACGACCACGATCGCCACATAGGGCGTCCGCCGCCCGGCCGACAGCCAGCCCAGCCGCGGGGACAGGGCACCGTCGCGTGCCATCGCATACATCACCCTGGTCAGGCCGTTCGCGGCGGCGACGGCGACAGCGAAGGCGGACAGCAGGACCGCCAGGTCGGTCAACACGGTGAAACCGGATCCGAGGTAGCGGGCACCGAGCGTGGACAACGGGAGGTCGTCACCTGCCAGTGCAGCAGCGTTCTGCTGGCCGAAGCCGATGGTGATGGCGTAGGTGATCAACAGAAAGAACAGCCCGGTCACCACCACCGACCCGACGATGGCCCGCGGGATGTTGCGCCGAGCGTTCCTGGTTTCCTCGCTGGCGGTGGCGGCCGCTTCGAATCCGACGAAGGTCAGGATCGCGAACACCAACCCGAAAAGCAGGGTTCCCTGTTTGTCGCCCGCGGCTGCCGGCGTGAACACTTCCAGGGTGTTCCCGCTGTCACCGCCCCGGCCGATGATGACAAGGGCCAGCACAAGAAGAACGATGACTTCGACGGCGATGAGGGCAATGTCGACGCGCACGGAAAACCCGAGCCCGGCCAGACAGATGAGCGCGATCACCAGCACCCCGGCGGCCGTGAACACCCACCAGGGCACGACCGAACCGGTGTATCTGGCGATGACAACGGACAGGGAGTTGCCGAAGGCCAGCATGTTCTGCGGGAAACCGATGAGGTAGCCCGCCAACAATAGCCAACCGGAGACGAAACCGGCGCGGCTGCCGAGACCCACACTGTGGTACGCGTAGAAGGAGCCCGCACTGGTCACCGCCCGGGCAAATTGGGCGATGGTGGTGGCGACGAACAACGAACCGACGAACGCCAGCAAATACACGAAGGGCACCGCGGCACCGGCTTGTCCGGCAACGATTTGAGGTAGGAACGCCATACCGGCGGCGGGCGCGATGAACGCGACGCCGATGACGGTGGCGCCGGTGACCGAGATGCTGTCGGCGCGCAACGAGGTGGTCGTAGTCGAGGTCGGCGAGGGATCGGACACAGGCATGCTCCTGAGGACGGATGGGCATGGGTGCAGACGGGGGGCAGCCCGTGGACGGGTGCACGACGCGGAAAGCGGCGCGGCGAATCACCAGGGATGCGGCGACGGCGCGGGATGGTGCACGCTGGTCAGAAGCTGACGGCGGCCTTGGCGAGGACGCCGCCATCGCACACCAGGTGCGACCCGGTGACGTAGGAGGAATCCCGGCCCAGCAGCCACACGGCGGCGCGGGCTGGTTCCACCGGGTCGGCCAACCGGCCCAGGGGGACTTCGGAGTTGATCACTTCACGCAGCCGGGGGCGGTCAGATGGTGCGACGTTCGCCCACATCAACGGTGTGTCCGTCGATCCGGGAACTATAGCGTTGACTCGGATGCCATGTGGGGCGCATTCCAGCGCCAGGGTGCGGACCAGCGCTGAGACCCCGCCCTTGCTGGCCGAATAGGCGCTCGCCCCGCCGGCGGAGAAGGCGACACTCGCGGCGGGCGAGGAACACAACACGATCGAGCCCGACCGTTTCGCGGCCAACAGCCGGCTGATCACAGCTTGGGCCGTCAGGAATGTGCCGGTCAGGTTGACGTCGAGCACTGCCTGCCAGGATTGCAACGAAAGTTGGTGGGCTGCGCCACCAATATCGATCCCCGCCGCGGTGAACAGTCCCGTCGGCAGGGCGTCCAGGACGGCGGTGGCGGTGGTCAGTGCGGAGTCAACGGACGCCGGATCGCTGACGTCGCAAGCTATCGCGGCGGCGGCAGGGGCGCCGGCGGCGATCACCTCGCTCGAAACCTGTTCGGCGGCGTGCGCGTCCCGGTCGAGCAGAGCGACCCGGTGACCGGCGGCGCCGAGAAGCACCGCTGCGGCACGGCCGATACCAGAGGCCGCCCCGGTCACCACCGTCATGGCGTCGGCTGCCGGTCCCGATTCGCGCACCGGTTCACGGTTGCCAGCTTCGCCGGTCATGGGACGAACAGTTCGGTGTTGTCGGCGTACTTCGCCACCATGTCCTGGTCGAGTTCGATACCGAGGCCCGGCCGGTCTGGGATGGTAAGCATCCCGTCAGGGTCAAGGCTGTAGGGCGCCGGGGTGAGGCCGTCGACGTAGGCCGATCCGGTCTTGTACTCCACCAGGTCAGTGCCGCCGAGTGCCGACGCCAGTTGCAGGTCGGCGGCAAGACCGACGGCGGTGTTCCATCCATGCGGGATCAGTTTGGTGTTCTGCGCCTCCGCGAGCCACCCGATCCTCCGCATCTCGCTCAGCCCGCCCACCTTGGTGACGTCGGGTTGCACGATGTCGAACGCCCCGGCCCGCAGATAGGGAGCGAAGGACTGGCGCCGGGTCAGGACCTCCCCACCCGAGATCGGGACCCGGGCCTGCGAGCGCAGCGTCGCGAAATCCTCGAGTGCATCAGGGTCGAGGGCCTCCTCGAACCACGCCACGTCGTACCTTGCAAGCATGTCGGCGGTCCGCAGCGCCCACTTCAGGTCACCCCGCCAATAGGCGTCGCTGCCACCGGCGTCAACGGCCAGCAGAACATCGGGTCCGATCACCTCACGGGCCGCCGCAACGATGTTCTCGTCCGTTCGCGCGTCCACCCGCCCGATCGGTCCCCACCCGATCTTGAACGCCCGAAAACCCTGCTCCAACAAAGGGGACAACACACCGGCCATCGCGGCCGGTTCGGTTGCCAGTACCGACGCGTAGGGTTGCACCCGCTCCCGGTATCGGCCACCGAGCAGCCTGCCCACCGGCTGGCCGAGGATCTGGCCGTACAGGTCCCACAACGCGGTGTTGATGCCGCTGATCGCATGCGTGACCGAGCCGCCGCGGCCCAGCCAGAACGTGTTCTGGTGCAGGGATTCGGTCACCCGGTCCGGCTCGAGAGCTGTCTCCCCTTTCAGCAGCGGCGCCAGAACCGCCACCGCCGCGTTGACCAGATCAACGTTGGTGAACACGCTGCCGAACCCGACGAGCCCATCCTCACCGTGTACTGCGACCAGGGTGTGAACCGAGTCCTCTGGTCGGAGCTCGGCTGACCACCCACCCTCCGGCGTAGCTCCGCGCAAGCCCGTCGCACGGACGCTTCGAATCTTCATGCCGGAGATAGAATCACGATTAACGATAATCGTCAATCGTCAGGTTGCGCTATAGTGTGAGGGTGACGGATCGACCCGCAGCCGGCGGTCGGCGGCCCACGCGACGGCCGGTTGCCAGAACCACCCGCGGGGTCATCGTGGACGAACTGCGTGAGGCGATCATCGACGGACGCCTGCCCGCGGGGGCACCGATCCGCCAGAACCAGGTCATCGACGACTTCGGAGCGAGCGCAGCACCGGTCCGTGAAGCCCTGCAACAACTGACCGCCGAGGGGCTTCTTGTTCAGTACACCAACCGTGGAACCTTCGTGGCCGACTTCGATCTCGACGAATTGGTCCACGTGCTACTGCCCATACGGCTGCGCCTGGAGCAGTACGCGGCACACACCGCCCGCGAGACGGCACCCGAGTCGCTGTGGGCAGACTTGCAAACCGAAGTAGACCGGCTCTACGCCGCAGCGGACGACAACGACGTCCGCGGCGTCACCGCAGCCGATGTCGCCTTCCACCGAACGATCGTCACCGCGAGCCATTCCGCGTACGCAGAACAGGTATGGAAGGGCGCCGAATCGAGGGTCAGGATGCAGTTCCAGCGCCTGGGCCGACCCGAGCAGCGCCTGCATGCGATTGCTGACGAACACCGTGAACTACTGGAAACACTGCACCACGGAAGTCGGTCCCAGATCGACGCCGCCTTAAAAGATCATATCGTCACCGCGGCCGAACAGCTCATCAAGGGTTGAGGCAACCGCACTCTGCCGGTTGTCGCCGCTTTCGATAGCCACGTCAGCCTGGCATCCCCCCAGGGCGATCGTCACGGGACCGTCGTGGTCCTTGATGCTTACCACGCCTTCCAGGTCCGTCCGGTGATTGGCTGGTACCTGCTCCCATGATCGACAAGGTTTCCTTCTCGGTCGGCGCAGTGTGGCTGGACCCGGATCTCACCGACCTGGCCAAGTCCAGGGATCTGGTCGCCGCCGTGACCAACTTGGCACCGCAGCCGTACCCGGTGAGCCGCAAGGTCGACCGCGTTCGTGATCACGGACCCGAACTGCTGCAACCGACGCCTGAACAGCGCCGGGGTGTCGGCGGTCGCGACGCTGATCCAAGGAGTGTGGGTCGCCATCGACCCTGAGTTCGACGTCTCGCTGCCGCGGGGGTGGACTCCAAGATCGGCGACGGACACCGGGGTTTCGACATCCGGATCGACGCCCAGCTCGACGAGGTCCAGGCCTTCGGTCGCCGTGACCTCACCATCAACGCGATGGGCTGGGATCCGCTCACCCAGGAGCTGGTCGACCCGTACGGAGGGCTCGCCGACCTGGAGTCCGGCATCTTGCGGCACACCACCGAAGCGTTCGACGAGGATCCTCTGCGTGTGCTGCGCGCCGTCCAGTTCACCGGCCGGTTCGGCTTCGACGTCGCCCCGGAGACCGCCGACCGATGCCGGGCACTGGCCGGCGCCTTCACGCAGCTACCGACAGACCGGGTGTGGGGTGAGGTCGCCAAGATCGCCACCAAGGCCAGTCGGCCATCGAAGTCGCTTCACGCACTGCACCAGACGGGTTGGGAGCAGCACTTTCCCCGAACTGGTCGCGTTTAGGGATGTGCCGCAGGACCCCATCTGGCACCCGGAAGGGCCGGTGCACGTGCACCTCGGCCTGGCCGCCGACGCTGCCGCGGCGGCCGCCGACCGGCAAGATCTGGACCAGGAGGAACGCACCGTCGTCGTGTTGGCCGCGATGCTGCACGACCTCGGGAAGACGGCGGAGAACACTCAGATCCGCGACGACCCGGTCACCGGCGGACAGCGGATCACCTCACACCTGCACGACAAGCTCGCGGAGGTCCCGGTCCGGTCATTCCTGAAACGCATCGGTGCGCCGGAGAGGCTCACTCCCAAGATCGTCCCGCTTGTCCGTGAGCACATGCAGGTGGCCCAGAGCGCAACACCCAGCGCCGCAACGGATCGCCGTCTGGTCCGAAGGCTGGCCGGGCCGGCCGGGAAGGGCCCGACCATCCAGCAATGGGCGGCCGTGGTCGGCGCCGACCACGCCGGCCGAGGATCGGCATCGCGGCCGTCCCCGGCGGACGCCTGGCTCCGGGTGCTCGAGGCGGACGAACTCGATCGCCCCCGTGCGCCGATCCTCACCGGTGACCACCTCATCGCCGCGGGCATGCGGCCCGGTCCGCAGTTCTAGCCGGTGCTGGCCGCCGCGCTGGAGGCCCAGGACAACGGCGAGTTCGTCGACGAGGCCGGCGCTTTGACCTGGTTCAGCCGATGGCGCCTCGCCGGGTCGGCCGGGTAGGGCGGCCCCGCGCATATCGCAGGCATGAGTGCCCCGCGAATCGCGCGCGTTGCTGCCCGAGTACCGACCGGCGGCCAGTTCGCTGCGACGTCCCATTCCGAACCGACGGGAGTTGTGCTGGACGCGGCCGACGACGGTCACGTCACGCCGCAGTGGGGCGACGACCTTGAGGAACACGTCGCCGCCCGTGTGGCCACCTGGAGGACATCCGCCTGGTCTCCCTCGGTGGGCCCGCCGGCACCGGCAAGACCCTGCTGAGCCTGGCCGCCGGCATCCAGCTGGCCATCGAGTCGCGGCGGTACAAGAAGATCCTGGTGTTCCGACCGCTGTACGCCGTCGGCGGCCAGGACCTCGGGTTCCTGCCCGGATCCGAGTCGGAGAAAATGGACCCCTGGGCGGCCGCCGTCTACGACGCGATGGACGCGATCGGGAGCCCGAACACTACCGAGGAGCTCAAGGCGCAGGACATCCTGCAGGTGCTGCCGCTCACCCACCTGCGCGGCCGGTCGTTGGTCGACTCCTTCGTCATCATCGACGAAGCACAGAACCTGGAGCGGTCGGTCATCCTCACCGCACTGACCCGGATCGGCCGGGACTCCAAGGTCGTGTTGTGCTGGGACGTCGCACAGCGGGACAAAATGCGGGTTGGGCGACACGACGGTGTGCACGGAGTCGTTGAGAAGCTCAAGGGTGAGCCACTTTTCGCGCACGTCACCCTGACCAAGTCAGAGCGGTCACCGGTCGCCTCGATGGTCGCCAGGATGCTCGACGAACTGGTCGGCTAAGTTCCCGGCGGTGGAGGCGTGTGGGCGGCGCACCAAACGCCGCCTGCACCAAGCTCGTCAGATGACCCCTAACGCGTTCGGTGATCTCGACCTGTCCAGGGTCATGCCCTTGTGGGCGGCCATCGAGGTGGCCGAATCCGAGATCGCAAGGGCCGACGCGGTCAACAGCAACCCCGGCACCGCACTGACCGCCCGACGTTTTGATGAAGCTCAGCCCGCCGGCCGCCGGACCTACATGACGTGCCACCAACTCATCTCAGCGGCCCCGGATCATCACCACGCGTTGCGCGATCTGCTCCAACACGGCGCGACAATGCACGCCCCGTGGACTTTGTTGCGGTCGACGTGCGACAGCGGCGCGTGGGTGAATTGGATCCTGGAACCAGGAGATGGCATCAAACGGCGCCAGCGCGGGTTGCGGCGCGTGCTGCTGGACTTCCGCGAGCAGAAGCTTTGGCAGGACGTCTACACGGCGCGTTCGCGCGAGGCCGCCGACGAAATTGCGACCCGCCGAGCCGAGGTCACGGCCGTCTACCGCGACGAGGCCGCGGCGGTCGGCGTGCCCTGGGATCAGGCCGGGAACAAGTTGAGCATGGTGGACGAGCTGCCCAAGCTGGCTGTAGTGCGCGATTCGCTCGGCGCGGAAGCACACTTGATCAAGGCATTCTGGCGAAGCATGTCCGGACACACGCACGGCTACGGGTACGCGTTGCACACCGGGTCAAAGGTCGAACGGTCAGTCACAATCCCTGGCGGCGCACAGCTCACCCTCACGATCTCCGACGACGACTTCATCACCCAGGCAATGATGACCGGCCTGCTCCTGCTCAACGCGATCAGGCTGTACGCGGCGCGTTCCACCATTAGGTGACAGCTCGAACCGCCGGTCGCAGAACCGCTACCGCAGTCATTCAACTGCGCGCCCCCGCAGACCGGGGCATGAACACCCAGAGCATCTCGCGTGTGTCCGCGGGTGTCCCGAACGGTGGCCAGTTCGCGCCCACGGTCAACTCCCAAAGCGACGTCGCCCTCGGAGGGGTACCGACGGCTCCGGCCTGGGATGAGCTGCAGAGTCGACTCGACGATGCGGTCACCGAGTGGTGCACCGGGCTGGACGAGAACTGCGCCACCGCCGATGTCGCCGACCTGCTCGGGTCGGAAGACGAGGACGCGATGATCGAGGCGTACGGCGCGGAACGCTCGGACCTCCTGTGCTCGCTGCGTTCGGCCGCGACCGTCCGAGGTCGTCGACCGGCCCTGAGCACTATCGCCCGAACAGCCGGCGTGTCCCGCGCCTGGATATACGCGCAACCCGCACTGCGGGCCCGACTGCAACCGCTGCTCGACCGCCGGCCGACGAGCACGGCACAGCTTCCTCCACTCCAACGGGCGACCGATCAATCGCTCCGAACCCGACTCGAGCTGGCATTGCGGCGAAACCGGCAACTCGCTCGCGAAAACAGCGAGTTGCGCAGAGATGTAGAAAACGCACTGTCACGGATCCGATCCGCTCAATGAAGCCAGTCAGTTATGCGGTCGGCGCGTTTGCCTCAGTGAGGGGCCGCCCGACTTGGAGGAAGCACACGAACGTTGCTATGGCGGCGACCCCGCAGACAGACCATGCGGTGGGTGTTTGGATCAGCCCGGCGACTACGAAGGCTGCAGCGGTAAGGACGCCCGTAACGGAGGTGGCAATTACATATCGGCGCCGCGCGGCCGGAGTGAGGTGCCGGCGTTGCCGGGTTGCGTGCTGCATCTCTGGGTGCCTGCGCAGGGTCACGATGGTCGCGATGCCGGATCCGATCAGCACGCCGGATAGAACAACGAACGCGACCCAGAGCAACGGGTTCAGGCCGGACCTGGTGCCGCCCAGGATGATACCGATGGAGAGCAAGATCAGAGCGCTGATGTTGCCCACGGCTTGACCGACCGATGTAGCAGTTTGCCACCAGGGTTGCCGCGGCGGTTGATCGTCCACGTGGTTCATCATCGCAGTTGCTTTGCGTTGAGGGTCGGGTGGTTGCCTGCGGGCCTGCTGAACCGGGTCCGAGACACGAACGGCCGTGAGGATCCGTCGTCAAGTTCGGGAGGGACCGGCAATCAGCGATCACCACCGGGACACCGTCGCGTGGCGGCCTTGAGCCCGCGAACGGAATGTCCGGGTGCAAGTAGCCTCGAGATGGCCACTTGCGCGCGGACGAACAACCACTGACCGGGACGTGATATGAGCTGGAAGCCGTGGCAAGTATGGGCCTACGTGGTCTGGGCAACCTTGATGCTGGTGCTTAGCGCGCTCAGCCTGGCCGGTCTCATCCCGTCCAGCGTGTTATGGCCTTTCATCATCGTTGGAGGCCTGATTGCAGGGATCCACGTGATCCGAGATCACCTTGCTCGGCAGCGAATCCTGAACCAGGGCTCGGACTGACAGCGGGCAATATCTGCGCCGGGTTGGGTCGGCCGGCCGCAGGGGTCGGTCGATGTAGTACGCCGGCGGCCATCCGTCGAGTTCGGCTTCTTACGCGGCGGCCCGGCGACCACCCCGCCGTCACACGTGTTCTTCGCCGGTCGCCGCACCTGGTTGCACCGCCGACCCCATCGGTTCACCGGTTACAGCACGGTCGAGGCCAGCTTCGAGCAGCAGCCACTCAGCTCATCGTGGACGGTGTCCAGCACGCAGATACACAGGTCAACGCCTCACTGCGAATTTCGAGACAAGATAACGGCCGTGGTGACCGCCGTCGCGGACCACAACCAACGAGCCGGATCCTTCTCGTCCTTGCTCTCGTCCCGCCACAACTCGTACAGCCCGGCCATGTTCAAGATCTGGTCCTCGAGATGCAGGAAGTAGGGCTGCTTCCCATTGGGCCCGGCCTCCCACTCGTAGTACCCGTCGGCCGGCAGCACGCAGCGCTGCTTCGCCGCAGCCTTGCGGAAGCTCGGCTTCTGGGTGATCGACTCAGTGCGCGCGTTGATGAGCCGGCCACCGGCCTTAGGGTCCTTCGACCAACCCCCAGCGGACCGCGCCCAGCTGCCGTTCGACGGGTACGCCTTCGGCGCGTTGGTGCTCCAGGACAACCCGCACGGCCTGGGTGGGCGCGACGTTCCACGACGGTCGGTCGGCGACCCCCTCCCCCGCTGGCAGTGCGCCGTAGAGGCCGGACCGCTCTTCGTTTGTCTTGGTCGATGCGTAGCGGCCACACATGGGCTCAGTGTTCATGACAGCACCGACAGAGGTCACTGGCTCCGATCGGAAGGTTCAGCGCGGTAGTTCCACCCAGCAATCTAACCAACTGCGTTCGCCGTAAACGGCCGGTGCATGACGAGTCTCACGACAGCGACAGGGCGTTATTGAGTAGGACCGCGTCCTAAACTCTGGTGGTGTAGGAGCCGCCGCTTTCCGACGGTTTCCGATGTTTCCGCAGCTCCCTGGGGTACGTTGCAACGTCAAAGTTTGCTGCTGGGGGGTTCAAGTCCCCCCTCGGACACTGGTGTGACCTGCGGAAACGTCAGAGTTCAAGACGGGAACGGTCACGTCGGACGCGGGACTCTCCTTGTGAGTCCGCGTCCGTGACTTCGAAAGATCAGTTGGGCGCGCAGTCTGTGACGCGGTCAGGGAACTGTCGCCGGGCGTGTGAGCGAGTTGCCGCTGAATACTGTCCGGCATGTCAGCACCGGGCGGCGGAACTCGTTCATCGGGGCTTCACCCCGCAGTAGTGCATCGTGACCCGTAGCGGCGGGCCAGACTCTGGCTCCAGCCGGGCCGGCGAGAGCCCTCGTTATCCTGGCACCACACAGCTCAGGAGCGGAAAGGGTCCTTCACGGTGGAAGAACGTGGTCGCGATTCGCCCGGGCGGACGCACGCGACAATAGACGACGAGGCCGGAGCGGAAGCGGCAGCGGAGCCTGCCGGCGTGGCGGCTGATGCCATTCCAAGCGGCTGGCTCACCGTCCTGACAACCGAGCATTACAACCTGCAGACGCAGCGTGCAGCGACCATCACCGAAACGAACGGTCGGGCGAGCATCTTCCTGGGCGCGGTATCAGCCGGGCTGATCGCTCTCGGGTTCAGCCTGCAATCCGGCCCGCCGAGCCCCGGCATTGTTGCATTCGGCGTCGCCATTCTTGCAGTATTGACCTTCCTGGGAGCCGTCACATTCTTCCGGACAGTGCAGACCTCGATTGACGACGTTGCGTACGCCGCCAGAATAGAGATTCTGCGCGACGCCTACCAGGAACTGCTGCCCGACGTCGCACCGATCCTGCTGCGGGCCCGCGGGCAGGACACCTATCTCAGCGCCGTTCGAAAAGGTCTGTGGCAGCGGTTCATCACGGTGTCCGCCAGCTTGGCCGTGGTCACCAGTGTGCTCGGAGGTGCGACGCTCGGATTGCTGCTGTTCGGATTGTTGTCCAATCTTGTCGCATCCCTGACCGTCGCCGTAACGGTCAGCATTGCCTCCATCGTGCTGCTGATGCTGGTGCAACGGCGCGAATGGCTGGCCTCGCAAGTCCTGGCCTGAGAAGCACACCGCAATTGAATGGGGCCGCGCAATTTTGGCCGTCTCAGCGTCGGGCAGGCACCACGCTCCGTCGTCCGACCGGTTGACGTGTTTCGCGGACGCCCCAGTCGTGATCAGCCCCGTTCTTTCGCACCGGGCGTTCCGGGAGGGTCGAGCGATCTTCAATCGCCGCAGCTGAAGCAGGCCGGTCTCCTTCTCGTCATGCACATGCATCATCCCGATACCCTGACCTGATCGGGCCCGAAGGGGCCGGGCAGGTTGACGACCGGCTCGAAGCCGTTGCCGCGCAGACGATTACTGCGCCATCGATAGGCGGCGCGGAGTCGAGGCGACGGCGCACCTCCCACCGGGCACGCTTGTCGATGGTGGGCCTCCCAATCTCCGGGGCCGTCAAGGCCGGCCTTCGCACCACCCCTGGGCTCGCTGAGCGGTTCGCTCGCTCGACCAGCTGTCGAATGCTTCAGCGCCGCCGGATCCCACCATCACGAAGCCGACGACCAAGATCACCGCGCCGAACACGGCGCCGAAGATGGCCATGGGCTTGCTCGGTTTGACTCGATACGTCGGCATGAACGACTCCTGTCGCGTCGCAGCCGGCGACTGATCCGAGCAGCCGACCTGAGGGATGTTCGCCACGCTCCATACCCCAGTGATCACGGGTCAGACTCACTGGACCCGCCGATGCTGCAGCAATGAGGACAGCTCCCCCAATGCCGGAGGACGACCCGGTGAGGGAAGACCATCAGGCGCCCGGCGAATGCTGACCCGAGGACTTTTCGGAGCCCGCCGAGCGACGGCCGCTCGGATACCGTGAATTTTGTGGGAAGCGAAGCAAGACCGAAACACCCTGTGCACAAGGAGCAGCACCATGACTGTCGAGATCGCTGCCGGTGCCTGTACGCCGGCGACCGGCGCGCCGCTGTCGTTACCCGGCAGGCACTGATGACGGTGGCGGCATGAGCGCGGAGGCGTTCCCGCCCGGCTTCTTTGCTCGCGAGGACGAACGGCCGGACTCGGCCTTCTACGGGCCGCCGCGTCTGGTCACCCATATCGACGATGGCGCGATCGCGGCCGTGTCCGACCTGTATGCCGAGCTGGGCATTGACGGGTCCGCGGAGGAGCCGCGGCGCGTCCTCGACCTGATGTCGTCCTGGGTGTCGCACCTGCGGACGGCGCCGGCCGAGCTCGTGGTGCTCGGCATGAATCAGGCCGAGCTGCACGCCAATCCGATGGCGACCGAGCGAGTCGTGCAGGACCTGAATGTCCAACCGGTGCTGCCCTTCGCCGACGCGACGTTCGACGCGGTGCTGTGCTGCGTGTCCGTCGACTACCTGGTCCACCCCGTGGAGGTCCTGCGCGAGGCCGCCCGGGTCCTGCGACCCGGCGCTCCTGTTGTCCTCACGTTCTCCAACCGGCTCTTCCCCACCAAGGCGGTGGCCGGCTGGCTCTACGCAGACGAACCGACCCGGTGCGCGATCGCCGCGTCGTACGTCCGCCTGGCGGGAGCGTTCGGTGAGCCCGAGGTGTCCCTCCGCACCCCGGAGCGCGGCTACCGCGGTGACCCGCTGTACGCAGTGGTGGCCCGGCGCCGGGTCTGACCGGCTGAACGCGGCCGCCGATCCCCCGCCGATCAGCACGCGCCGGGCCGGTCTTCGCAGGTCGCAGAACGCGATACCCGACGCCATGTTTGCGCGGGGCTACCGAGAGTCTCTTGACGGGCGGCCGGCCCGGATTCCGGACGATCTCTTGGCTCGAATCCGGGCTCGTCTGGTCGATGACGCCGCGCCGATGTTCGTTCGGCACGTCCAGTTCACCGACTGACAAGCCACCGCATCGGAGCAGAAGAGACGTTGCTGACACCCACGACCGCGGCGGTCGACGAGATCCGGTGTCTCGAACGGCCGGGTGCGCGTCCCTGGCAACCCTGGAGTTCGACCTGCTGGCGCACACTGGTTCGGGTGAGCAATGAGCGCCCAGCAAGCGAGGCAGCCCTGCCGGCCGGCGGTCCCGCGTTTGTCGTCCACGATCACCGTCGCCCGCGCCCGCATTTCGATCTGCGCCTTCAGGAATCCGGCGTGCTCCGATCGTGGGCGGTGCCCAGGGGTCTGCCGACCGATCCGGCCGAGAACCGGCTCGCGGTCGAGGTTTCCGACCACGATCTCGATCACCTGCACTACACCGACGCCGACAAGTCCATCGCCGACATCGGCTGGTGGGAAGAGCACGACCGCACCGACAAGCGCATCCTGTTCACCCTGCACGGGCAGCGCGGCGCGGTGCGGTACGCCCTGATCCGCACGCCGCGGGACTGGCTCATCCACCGGGTGCGAGATCAACCGGGGGCGTGACGGTCACGGCTGCCGACACGGTGCAGACGGCGGAAGGTGAGACTCACAGGTTCTGGATCAGCCCGCCATCAATGACAAAGTCGGAACGGGCGACGTTGCCCTCGCGGTCACCGGCGAGCAGCAGTACCAGATCTGCGACCTCCTCCGGCGTGCTGAACCGGCCCGTCGCCGCGCCGCCGCTGCCGCTGCCGCCACGAGGCCGGGTCGACACCACCCGCGCACCCCAGGTCTCGGCGACTCCGCCGGACCCAGGCACAACTGCGTGTTGACCGGGCGGGGGATCACGGTGTTCACGACATCGGCGAGCCCAATTGCTGGGACGGGGCCTTGGCGAAGTTGAAGAGGGCGGGTCTTGGCGGCCGTGTAGTCCACGTTCGCGGGATCCGGCAGCAACGCGTTGACCAACTGATGGTGACGATCGTGCCGTGGCCTCGATCAGATGCGGCACAGCAGCTCTGGTGTTCCGCACGGCGGCGAGCAGGTCGCGCGTGCGGGCGGACAGCCAGTCGACGTCGGTGATGCCGACGGCGGTCACCACCGCAGGTACGCCGCCCTTGCAGGCACCGGCGACGACGCGACCCTGCCCGTCGGGTTCAGGTCAATGCGCCTGCCTGCCGTCGCGCTTCGAGCCACGCGAGGCTCGCATCGGCGATCTCCTGCCACCCATGATCGATGGTCAGCGAGTGTCCCCGGTCGGCGAACCGCCGCAGTTCGGTGACCGCGGTGGACCGGTACCGCTTGAACGTCGAGCGGGTCGCGACATCGGGAACCGTGTGGTCGGCGCCACCGGAGATCAGCAGCAGGGGGCCGCGGCCGGCGTTGCCGGTGTTCACTGCGGCCGGCGAGTTCCTGGTGAAGTTCGCGAAAGCGGCCTCGAACAACGGCCGGCCCGGCGCGGGGATCGTCCACCGCGCGTGCAGTTCGTCCGACTCCTGCTCCGGCACGGAATTGCCGAACGCGTACCGAAACTGTTGCGGTGTCAGGGACACCGTTCGTTTGCGGTTCGCCGGATTCCGTAACACGGGGGACGCCGACTTCAGTTGGCTCAGCGGCAGCACCCGAACACCTTTGATCGGCGCGGGATCGATGGCGATAGCCGCTACCGCCAGGTCCTGCCCCAGCAACTTCTGCGCGATCAGGCCACCGAACGAATGGCCGATCAGGATCGGCTTGCGGCCGAGGGATCGCAGGATCCGGGCGTGATGGTCGGCCACCTCGTCGATGCCCTTGCCGTTCTGCCCCTCCGGGCTGCGGCGGGCCGCCTCGATGGAGTCGGAAACGCCGGGCCACTCCGGCGTCAGGACCTGATATCCCCTGCTGCGAAACAGCTCTGCCCACGGCATCCAGCTGCTCGAGTGCAGCCAGAGGCCGTGGACGAACACGACAGGCGAATGGTCCGACACAGGAGCCTCCACGGATGGGCGGATGTAGGGTGATCGTTCTACCTACAATTCAGGAAGTTAGCACCGCGGTAAAGGGAGGGCAAGTGTTCGTCGCGACCGATGAAGCCGGCGCCGTCCGGGGCGGGGAGCGCAAGCCGTCAGCGGCCCGTCAGCGCATCCTCGACACCGCCGATCGACTGTTCGGCACCGAGGGCATCCGGGTCGTCGGGGTGGAGCGACTGGTCACCGAATCCGAGGTCTCGCGGCTGACCTTCTACCGGCACTTCGCGTCCAAGGACGCGCTGATCGCCGCCTACCTGCAACGCCGGTCCGCACAGGAACAACGCGACGTCGCTGCATTCCGGGCGGCACATCCGGGTGATCCGCGCGCCGTCATGCGCGACATCGTGGCCTGGATGCGGGCGCAGTTCGCCGCACCCGACTTTCGCGGCTGCCCGTACATCAACGCCGCCGCCGAATTCTCCGACCCGGCCAGCCCGGTGCGGCAGGCCGTCGCAGCGCACCGGGATTGGTACCGGACCACCATGCGAGAGCTCGCAGCCGAGATCGGCACGCCGGACCCGGACGCCGCGGCGGACGATCTCGTGTTGCTGCGCGACGGCGCGATGGTCAGCGGATATCTGGGTGATCCCGACGATGCTGCGGCCGCACTGATCCGCGCCGGCCGGACGGTCGTCGCCCGGACCTGACCGGCGGGCGGTGCGGCCCCACTTCAGCAAAGCCCGGGAATGCGGTTTCCGGACGGCAATCTCCAGCCTCGCGGCGAATCGCGTGCCCGTCGCTGGGCGAGGCTCCGTCGGTGGTCTCGAGTGGTCCGGCAGGGATGGTCGAGCCGGAAAGGTGTGACTGCGTCACTCTCGACGTGAATGGAATATCGCTGGCCGATCAGCAGGTCCGCGGTACAACGGAGCCGGCCGATGACAGAAGCGGCCTGTCGCGGCGAACGCTGTTGGCTGCGGTGCCTGCATCGGTGGTGATCGGCTCAGCGTTAGGGACGGTCCCTTCGGCCGCCGCCCTCGGGCGGCAGGAGAGCACCCCGAGGGGCCTGGGATCCGGTTCTCGTGGATCCGTTGGCCGTGCGCAGGATTTTGTGCGGCGAATGACCGACGCGTACCCGGTGAATACCGGGCCGCGAATTCCGCAGAGCTACGCCGACGGGCTCGGGCTGTTCTCCACGGCGTTCATTTACGATGTCGCGCTCGCGGTGTGCGCAACTTTGACCGGTAACCGGGCTGCTCGGACCCTGGCCGAGACCATGGGCGACGGCATCGTCGACGCCTTGGACCACGACCCGAAGTTCGACGACGGCCGACTGCGACAGGCGTACCACGTCGGACCGTACGTGTTCTACGACGGTTCGTCCCAGCCGCACGGCTTCATCCGCCCCGACGGCACCGTGAAACGTCGGTTCTCAGTTCGGCTTTCTCGGTACCGCCGTCGGCGACATGGCATGGCCCGGGATCGCGCTGGTCCAGCTCTATCGGCGAACGCGTCGACGCCACTCTCTGCGGGCGGCGATTCGCATCGGGAATTGGATCACGACGAATGCGGTGTCGCCGGGCTCGCTCGGCGGGTTTCGATTCGGTGTCGATGCCGCCAACGCGCCGATCGTCAACGTGTCCACCGAACACAACATCGACTGCACGTGTTCTTCGGGCAGCTGCATCTGGCGACGCGGGACCGGCAATGGCTGGAAGCGGCCGACCGAGCCCGCGGTTTCGTGGACAAGGTGTGGGGGTCGGCGGGCGGGTGTTTCTACCCGGGCTCCAACGACGCGAACACGATCAATCGCGACCCGTTGCCGCTGGGTCCGCAGACCTGGAGCTGGCTGGCCCTGCGAGACCGTCGCTATGCCCGTGCGTTGGACTGGGCGGCGGATGCTCTGGCGGTCACCGATCGATCATCGGTGCCCAATTCACAGGTACCGCCCGGCGTCTTCGGGTATTTCCGTGTCCAACACATCGGCGCCACCAGCTGGTACCTGATGGCCGCAGCGCGAGCGAATCCCATGCAGTGCGGAGAGCTCACCTGAACGTACCGACAGCCGCGGGGCGTCGTCACCGCCGGATCCTCCAGCAAATGGTGCATTCCCGAGCATCGGCCGCGCTCGTCTCCCAGCTGCCGGAGCCGACGGCGGCAGTGAACCGAACTGCTGCCCGAAGTTCCGCGGTTGGGCCAATTGCTAACCGACAGTGTCCAGGAACCGGTTGTGTCGCAGGCGGAGTGCACGCTCGATGCTGGCCAACGCGGCGCCGACGGCGATCACGGAGTTGAGCCACGCAGGAATGGAGACCGGTGAGACGAACGTGCCGAAACTCTCCGCGACGGGCGGCAGCCTGAAGGCAACCTCGACGAGCTGTGGAACAAGCAACAGCACCGAGATCACCAGCAGGACAACCGACGTGACACTGACGGCACGGCTCAGCGCCGGATGGGAACGGGCGAGACGGGCACGGCGTCCCTCGGCGGAGTTGTCAGCCGGAATCAGTGGGTACTCTCGTCCGCCCGCCGTGACGTAGTGGCAACGCTTCAACCCGAACGGGGACTCTGCGACCTCAATCGCACCGCCGGGGACGGGAAAGGCGGCGGGCAGCTTGGATTCGGCGTGATGGCGCCCGTTGCGGTAGAGGTCTGCTGTGCCCTTACCGTCGCTCGCGAGAAACCGCCGGCGTTGCCGGACGTCGACGGCATACACCGAGCGTCGTGCGTCGCCATCACCGAGCCTGATCGAGTACAGCGAACGTGAGAGAAGCTGCCACCCCCGGAACCGCTTCAGTTCCTTTCCGGTGCCGGGCTTCACCCGCCTGGCCGCGCGACGTTGACTCAGCTTGTTCATCGCAGCTTCTCCCCTCACATTCTCGGCATCGCCGGCACATCGGCTCGGTCAGACCGCACCGCGCGACACAAGGCACTGTCATCGACGGATGACGGCGCGCTGACCTGCAGTGGCGGTCACGTCCGGTCGTTCGGTGGCATCTCACGCACTACGTGACCCCTCTGACCGCACACTAATACAGTGTACTACTACACTGTATTAGCCGGGTGGAACGGCCTACCGTTCCGGCTGGATCGGCAGCCAGAGTGATCGGCCACTGCGGCGCCACGGAAGTCCGTCAGACGCCCCCCGCGGCGAGCCTGCGCAGCGCCGCCTGCGACGGCGATCCCGGGTCTGCGTGGTACATGATCAGGATCTGGCTGTCGCGTCCGGTCACCAGGAATTTTTCGTGGCGGAGTTCGAGCTCCCCGACGACCGGGTGCAGGAACCGGCTGACCCCGCCCACCTTCTGCCGAACGTCGTGGCGCTGCCACAAGTTTCGGAAGTGCTCGCTGGCGGAGGACAGCTCAGCCACCAGTTCGGTCAGCCGTGGGTGGTCGAGGTCGGTTCCCGCTGACGCGCGCAAACCGGACACCGCCTCCCGTGTCGCGCGCTCCCAATCCGGGTGCAGAATCCGGTCGTAGGGATCGAGGAAGACCGCGCGCAGAACGTTCACGCCTGGGCGGTAGTGCGGCGAAAGTGCTTGTGCCAGTTGATTCCCTGCGAGGACGTCCATCCAGCGACCCTGCACGAACGCCGGTACCGGCAGTTCGTCGATGAGTTGCGCCACGCCGGCGGGGGCTTGCTCCACTTCCACCTGTCGCGACCCTGCCGGTGTCGCACGGGCGAGCCTGTGCAGGTAGGCCGCCGCCTCGTCGTCGAGTTGCAGCACGGTGGCCAGCGCATCGAGGACCGACGCGCTGGGGTTGTGATCGCGGCCCTGCTCGAGACGGAGGTAGTACTCGGGGCTGATCGCGGCCAACAGTGCGACCTCTTCGCGGCGCAACCCGGGAACGCGCCGGCGACTCCCCCGCGGGATTCCCGCGCACTCCGGAGTGATCAGTCGCCGCCGGGCCTTGAGGTAGTCCCCGAAGGAGTTCGTGCCGTCCACCGCCTCAAACTAGCCCGCCGCGATCCGCAGCCTGTCCCTGGCAGGACCCCGCCTTGGCGGGGTCTCACGTGACGTCATCAACCAGATCGACGATGGACTCCCGGCCCCAGCACGGGCCTGGACACCCCATCGGAAGGACCATCGTGAGCTCCCGCATCATCAGCCCCTTCAGCCGGACCGACACCGCTGACGTGGTCAGCGAAGGCATCGACCTCACCGGACGGCGAGCCGTCGTCACCGGTGCAGCGTCCGGTATCGGCATAGAGACGGCCCGAACTCTCGCGCGCCGCGGCGCCGAGGTGACCATCGCCGCCCGACGTCTACCCGCGGCGGAGCAGGTCGCCGCGGACATCGCCAGAACGACCGGCAACCCCGACGTCCACGCGGCGTTCCTGGAACTGACCGACCGCAACTCGGTCGCTGACTTCGCCGACACCTGGTTCGGGCCGCTGGATCTGTTGATCAACAACGCCGGCGTGATGATGATCCAGGGACTCACCCGGGATGCGGGCGGACACGAAATGCACTTCTCCACCAATCATCTGGGTCACTTCGATCTGACGACGCGGCTGCACCCTTCGTTGGCCGCCGCCGGCGGCGCACGTGTGGTGATGCTCAGTTCGTCGGGGCACCTGTTCGGGCCCGTGGTGTTCGACGACGTCGATTACCGCTTCCGCAACTATGACCCGTTGTCGGCCTACGCACAGTCGAAGACTGCGGAGATCCTGTTCGCTGTCGGCGCGACCGCTCGGTGGGCCGATGACGGAATCGTTGTCAACGCCGTCAACCCGGGCGCCATCGCGACCGGACTTCAACGTCACGTCGGCGGCGCCCTGGCCACTCCTGTCGATCAGCGCAAGAGCGTTGAGCAGGGCGCGTCCACCAGCGTTTTCGCCGCGGTCTCCCCGTTGCTGAAGGGCGTCGGGGGCCGCTACTTCAATGACAACGCCGAGGCCATCACCGTTCGCGAGCGACCGGCGGATCCCGCAGTTCTGGTCACGACCGTCGCCGAATACGCTCTCGACCCCGAGGGTGCCGATCGCCTGTGGACTCTGTCCGAGAGGTTCCTGGGCTGACCCCGCCGGAAGAGGCAACCTGACCTTGATCGCAGTGGTCCTGCCAGCAACAGTTGGCTCGTCGGCAGCTCATTCGTCCGACGGGGTGGTAGGGCCCGGGGCAGTATCGCGACCCAAGGTGCCGCTCGCAGTGTCGATGAAGCACTCAGCAATTTCCTGAGCACGCGGCGATCGGTCGGTGCGCTGCTCCACACGCGCCCGGTCTGACACGTCCACCCTTTTCGACCACACCGAATCCCCCGCACCGCGGGCCATGGGACCGCTACTGTGCGGCGTCGAGCACGGCGCGGAGTTCCGCGTCGGACAGGTTGACCGGGTTGCCCTTCATGCTGCTCGACGCCTTGGCCTCCGCCACGACGCGTTCCGCCACGGCAGCGTCGAGGTCGATTCCCAGGCCGGCGAGCCCCGGGACGGCCAACTCCTGCACGGTTTCCCGGATCCACTCGATGCCGTCGGCGACCCAGGCGTCGTCCCGCCCGGTGAGGGCGACCGCCGCGCCGCGGTACTTCTCGAGGGCGTCCTGCGCGGCGTCGGTGTCCAGGCGTTGCAGCGCAGCAACGTTGGCCTCGATCACCGGCACCAGCAGGGCGGCGCAGATCGCGCCGTGCGGAGCGGGGGTCATCCCGCCGAGTACGCCGGCGAACCCGTGCACCGCACCGAGTTTGGCGTTGGCCAGCGCCATCCCGCTGACCAGGCTGCAGACGGCCATGTCGGCGCGGGCGGCGCGATCTTCGCCGTCGGCATAGGCCCGGCGCAGCCCCGACGACGCACGTCGAAGGCCCTGCAGCGCCAGCGCGTCGGTGAGGGGCGTCGCGAGCGGCGACACGTACGGCTCGAGGCATTGGGTGAGTGCGTCGAGCCCGCTGGCCGCGGTAACCTCGGGCGGGCAGTCCGCGGCCAGATCCGGGTCCACCACGGCGATCGCGGGCAGCATGCTCGGGCTGCGCAGACTGACCTTGACGGAGTGCTCCCGGGACGCGAGCACCGCATTGGCTGTCACCTCGGACCCGGTTCCGGAAGTCGTCGGCACTGCGACCGTCGGCAGCGACGGCTGGGTGAGCGCGCGACCCGCACCCACCACTTCCAGGTATTCCAGCGGGTCACCACCGTTGGCGAGCAGGGCGGCCGTTGCCTTGCCCAGGTCGATCACGCTGCCGCCGCCGATGCCGAGCACCACATCGGCTCCGAACTCGCGGGCGACGGCCACGGCGGACCGTGCGACGTCGACGGTCGGCTCACCGGACGCCTGCACCACGGCGAACGGCAGGGACAGCGCGTCCAGGATGTTCTGGTGACGCTCCGGATGGCGGCCGGTGCACACGAGCACGCGGGTGCCGAGCCCGGCCGTCATGGTCGGTACGTCCCCGGACGTCCCCGGACCGACCACGATGCGCGGGACGGTGGCGAACTCGAAGCGGGCTCGGCTCACCGCGAAGCGTCCCAGGCCTGCGCATTCTCCGGGAACACGGTCTCGAACTTGGTCGACTCCCGCGGCCGAGCCATCATGTCCGCCACAGCATCTCGCCACGCCGCGTAGTGCGCGGTCTCCTTGTGGGCAGCCGCCGCGTCCGGTCCGGTGTAGACCTCGTTGAGCACCACGTGGGCAGGGTCGGCCTGGTGCTGCAGGACGTCGAACCGCAGCACTCCCGGCTCGGTGAGCGAGGCGGCGGCGTTGGTCCGGGTGGCCGCGAGAAAGTCGTCGACGCGATCGGGGTGAACGTGGACGTGCACGTGAACGGCGAGCATGGCGTCATTCTGGTCCACCGCGGCCACCCGGGCGACAGCCCATGGGCTTCGACCGTGAACTCCGGGCCGGTGTTGCGCCGACCGACCGCCGCGGCCCACCGCGACGGCCCACGCGGCACCCGGTCAGGGCTCGAGCAGGCCCGCCTCGTGCGCGAGGATGGCCGCCTGCGTGCGGTTGGCAAGATCCAGCTTCGTCAACAGCCGGGACACGTACGTCTTGACCGTGGCCTCGCTGACGTACATCTTCTTCGCCAGTTCGGCGTTGGAGTCGCCGCTGCCGAGCAGGGTCAGGACCTCCCGTTCACGGTCGGAGAGGTCAGCTAGTCGGCGCAGCGCCTCCGCCTTGCGCGGCGCCGAGCGGCGGTCGACGTAGGACTCGATGAGGCCTGCGGTCACCGCCGGCGACAGGGTCGCGGTGCCGTCCGCGACGGCCCGCACCGCAGCGGCGATCTGCCGCGGCGGGGTGTCCTTGAGCAGGAACCCCGCGGCACCGGCTGCCAGGGCGGCGTAGACGTATTCGTCGACGTGGAAGGTGGTCAGCACGGCGACCTGCGGTGGATCGGGTTGGGCCAGGATCTGTCGGGTGGCGGCCAGTCCGTCCATCCCCGGCATGCGGATGTCGGTGAGCACGACGTCGGGCTTCAGCTCCCGTGCCGCGGCGACAGCTGTTGCCCCGTCGCCTGCCTCGCCCACCACCTCGAAGTCCCCGGCCGCCTCGAGCACCGTGCGCAGGCCGAAGCGGACCAGCTCCTCGTCGTCGACCAGCAGGACCCTGATCATGTCGGCAGCACCGCCTCGACGGCGAATCCGCCGTCCAGTCTGGGTCCCGCGGTCAGCTTTCCATCCAGTGTGCGCACCCGCTCAGCCAACCCCATCAGTCCGAAGCCCCCGCTGGGCGGGTCGAGCGAGGGCCGCCCCGACGGCCCGTTGATCACGCGGATCTCCAGCGCCTCCTCGGTCCGGTCAACGGTCACCGTCACCGGTGCTCCAGGAGCGTGCTTGCCGGCGTTGGTCAGCGCTTCCTGCACGACCCGGTAGGCGGCCCGCCCGACCACCGGGTCGACAGCCCGGTCGGCCGCGCCACTCAGGCGCACCCGCATGCCTGCGTCGCGGGACTGCTCCACCAGTCGGGGCAGGTCGGAGAGCCCGGGTTGCGGTCCCAGCGGTGCGGCCTCGTCGACCTCCTCCGCCCGCAGGACGCCGACCATCTGGCGCAGTTCCTCCAGCGCCTGGCGACCCGCCGCCTGGACCTGGCCGGCGAGTTGCTCCACGCGCTGGCTGTTCGATGCCGCCATCTCGATGGCACCCGCTTGCAGGACCATCAGGCTCACCCGGTGGCCGACCGCGTCGTGCATCTCGCGTGCGATGCGGGCCCGCTCCGTCAGGACGGCCTCGCGGGCCAGCAGTTCGCGTTCGGACTCCGCGCGCTCGGCGCGCTCCCGCAGGGCCTCGAGGAGCGAAGCACGGGTGCGCTGCCAGATACCCAGTGCACCGGGCAGCACGATGACCAGACCGACACCACCGAGCGCACTGCTGAGCTCGGTCGCGGAGCCCGTCGTCCACGGCTGCACGACGGCGAGCGCACCGACCAGGCCCGCCGCAATGCGCAGCGGCCAGCCGGCGACGTACCGGCCCACGGCGTAACCGGTGAGCAGCAGGCCCACGGTGGGAACCGGGGAGAGCACGGCGAGAACGGCGCTGACCAGGAACGGGATCAGCGGCGCGCGGCGGCGGAACAGCAACAGCGCCACCGCCTGCAGGACGCCGGCGGCGATCAACACCGCGTCGGGCACCACCTGGCCGGGCTCTGCGATGAGGGCGTCCACCGCCACGGTCACCGAGGCGATCAGTGCCGGCACGACCTCGAACCAGATCGAACGAGTACTCAGGCCCGGCCACAGGCGCGTCCGGAGGTTCATGCGTCGGAGCGTAGTTCGGCGGCGAACCGTGCGAGTCGCCCGGAAGTGCACGGCCCGCATCAACTTTCGGATGACGAGGTCGAGCCGGCCGTCGAGAACGGTCGAGTCGGTCGGCCGACGCGGGAAGCACTGCTTCCCCGGCAGATTCGTTCCCGACACACACCACCCACGGAAGGCCCATCAGATGATCACGGTCGAGAACCTGACCAAGCAGTACGGCAACCGGACCGTCGTCGACGACGTGTCCTTCACCCTGGAGCCAGGCACGGTGACGGGCTTCCTCGGCCCGAACGGCGCTGGGAAGACCACCACCATGCGCATGATGACCGGCCTGGTGCCGGTGACGTCCGGCACCGCAACCGTCGACGGCCGCCCGTACACCCAGTTGGCCAACCCGGGCGCGACCGTGGGCACCCTGATCGATGCCGCCGCCGTGCATCCCGGGCGGACCGGACGGACCCACCTGCGGCTGCTGTGCGACACCATCGGCGTGCCGGCGAGCCGGGCAGGCGAGGTCCTGGACATGGTCGGCCTCGCCGGAGCCGCCGGGCGCCGGATCGGCGGGTACTCGCTGGGCATGCGGCAGCGACTCGGGATCGCCGGCGCGCTGCTCGGCGACCCGCCGGTCCTCGTGTTCGACGAGCCGGCCAATGGTCTGGATCCGGAGGGCATCCGGTGGATGCGGGACCTGCTGCGCTCGCACGCCGCGCGCGGCGGCACGGTGCTGTTGTCCAGCCACCTGCTCGGCGAGGTGGAGCACACCGTCGACCGGTTGCTGGTGATCGGTGGTGGGCGGATCGTTGCCGACGGCCCGGTCAGTGAACTGCTCGGGTCCAGTGGCACCTCGGTGATCGCCGCGGACCCGGCTGGCCTGGCGCGGGCTCTGAAGAGCGCGAGGTTCCCCGTGCGAACCGGGCCGGACGGCGCATTGATCGTGGACGGCGCCGAGCCGGTCGCCGTCGGTGCGCTGGCGGCTTCGTCCGGGCTCGCCCTGATCGAGCTCCGGCCGGTGCGCCGCGATCTCGAGGACCTGTTCTTCCAACTCACCACCGCGGCGTGACGCACACCCGCTACCGCACAACGGCTTTCCCCACCACATACCAGGAGACCACCATGACCATGACGCACAGTGCCCCCGCGGCCGTGTCCGCCCCACCGATCCCCCGCCGGACCGGTCCGTCACTGCCGACGCTCATCGGCATCGAGATGCGCAAGTCGCTGTCGACCCGCTCCGGAAAGGCGCTGGCCGTCGCGGCGGTGCTGTTGGGCCCTGCCGCGGTGGCCATCATCGCCGGTGCGAGCGCCGAGCCACCGCGGTCCGTCACCGGGTCGATCGGCGTCACAGGCCTGCTCACTGGTTATCTGCTCATCGCCCTGGGCGTGCTGTCGTCGGCCGGTGAGTGGACGCACCGCACCGTGCAGACCACGTTCCTGCTGGTACCTCGGCGTGGCCGGGTCCTCGCCGCCAAGGCCGCCGCCGTCGGCACTCTCGGCGCGGTGCTCGGCGCGGTGTCGACGTCCCTGTCGTCCGGCGTGCTGGCCGTGATGGTGGACGGCATCTCGTGGGACGGTGCCGGCCGGTCGATCCCGGTCGCGGTGGCCGCCGCGGCGGGTTTCGCGCTGGTGGGTGCGGGGGTCGGCGCCGCGTTCGCCAACACGCCGGCCGCGCTGACCGGCGTGTACCTCACCCTGCTCGGCGTGATCCCGCTGATTTCCGGGTTCAAGCCAGACCTGGCACAGAAATTCGACCCGGCCAACGCGGTGCTCAACCTGGCGGACGGGCAGAACATCACCACCTCCGTGATCATCGCTGCCTGCTGGGTCGTCATCCCGGCCGCCGCCGGGTGGTTCCTCACCCAGCGCCGAGCGGTGCAGTAGTGCACATCGGGCCGCCCCGGGCCCTGCCGGTCACCCGACCGGCAGGGCCCTGACCTGTGTCCCGGTCGCCGGGCCGACCGACGGCCAGGGTATGCCCGGTGTGCTGCCCGCACCGATCTCAGGGGTGCGCCCTGAATCGCCGACCTCCCGGTCGCTCCTAGCGTCGGGTTGATCGGGAATCGGGACGGAGACATCCATGGGCGGTACACCACGATGATCAGCTATTTCGTCTGGGCCGCAGCGTGTGTGGGCGGGTCATTGGCCATCATGACGGTCGCGGCGGCGGCCGCACTGTTGACCCGACGCGGGCACCGCGGGGGCGCCCGCGTCGCCCTCTTGACCACCCTCGCCGCATGGCCGGTGGTCGTGTTGGCCGGCGGCGTCGCCTTCGGTGCGGGGCTGCCGCTGCTCGCCGGTGCAGCTCTCGCCCTGGCTGCGATGCGGGACGCCGTGGTGCACGGGCGCACGCTCCGCGCGATCACCACGGATCCCGCCCCCGTGGCGCTGCTGTCGGGTGCGGTGTATGCCATCGCCGACATCCAGCTGCTGGTGAATCGTCCCGGGCCGACCGGGATCCTCATCACCGTCCTGCTGGCCGTGGGGTGTGCCGTCGCGCTGCGACAGTCCCTGTTGGGCAGTCGTTCCGCAACCCAGCTCGGACGCCGACTGCGGACGGCAGGCGTCGCCACGGCGACCGTTGCCGCAATCCTGCTGTTCGCCATCTGGCAGGGCCGGAGCAGCGTCCTGCCGGAGTCGTACAGCCTCATGCCCATAGGGCACCAGGGTTCCTCGTCGCAGACCCTCGCGGAGGCACTCCAGACCAGAAATGGGCCGCACGCTGCGCGACACTCCCCGCAGAACAGCACCGCGACCACCCCGACGGCGACCGCCGACGGTCAAGGCATGATCAGCGTCGCCGACCTGCGGGCCGCGACCACCGACGACGCCCCGACCCGGCTGATCGTCACGGCACAGGCGGACGGTGATCGATGGACCTTCCACCCGAGGCAGCTGCGGGTCGCGCAGGGCGATCGGGTCCAGGTCACCGTCGTCAACCGGCTACCCGAATCCACCTCCGTGCACTGGCACGGCGTCAACGTGCCGGGCAGCGAGGACGGCGTGCCGGGCCTGACGCAGGAAGCGATCCGGCCCGGGACGTCACGGGTCTACGTGTTCGACACGGCGGACGCCGGCACCTTCTGGTTCCACTCGCACCAGAACGGGCTGGATCAGATCGCCAGAGGCATGTTCGGTGCGCTGGTGGTGCTGCCGCGTGGTGGCATCGACCAGAACATCGACAAGACCGTCCTGCTGCACACCTGGCCCGGTGCAGCAGGAGTCGAGATGGCCGACGCCGAAGGCAGCACCGCGGCGGCGGTGCCGGCCGGCACCGACGTGCGGTTACGCGTGATCAACACCGACGACCTGCTGCACCGGGTCGACCTGCGGGGAACACCGTTCCGGGTTGAGGCCCTGGACGGCCATGACCTCAGCGGTCCATCGGCGATCCAGGACACCGCCGTCGATGTCCCGGCCGGCGGACGGGTTGATCTGAGTTACCGCCAACCCGCCACACTGGTTGCCCTGCGCAGCGCAGACGCCTCCTTCGTCACCGGATCCACCGCCGGGGAGCACCCTGCAGGCACCAGCGCGGCCGTGTTCGACGCGATGGGCTACGGCCGGGCCACCGAGGACACGGTGACACGTGGTCAGGCGGCCGATGCCAGCTTCGAGGTGGTCGCGGAGAACAGGCTCGGTTGGTACGACGGCGCTTTCGGCGCGCGGGTCGCACTGAACGGTCGGCTGTATCCCGACGGCGACATGCTGATGGTGCGGCAGGGTCAGTTGGTCCAGGTGACGATCATCAACCGATCCTTCCTGGCGCACCCGATGCATCTGCATGGGCATTACTTCAGTGTGGTGTCGCGCAACGGTCAGCCCCGATCGGGTTCCCCGCTGCGATTGGATTCGATCGAGGTGGCACCGGGCGAGTCCGTGGTCGTGGCGTTCCGCGCCGATAATCCCGGACTATGGATGTTCCACTGCCACAACGGCTTTCACGCCGCCGCCGGGATGGACCTGATGGTTGGCTACGACGGTGTCATGACGCCGTTCCGGGCCGGCCTGGCCACCGGAAACGCGCCGCAGTAACGGCAAGCGCCGCAGTCACGGAAAAGCGCCGCAGTCACGGGTCAGCGCTCGACGACGGCGCACTCTTCCCGGACCGGTCGCCGACGACTCAGAAATCATCCAGATAGCGCGTCAGACGGTCCAGGCTCTGCAGCAGCGGTGTCACGTCCTCGCCGAGCGCGCGCCTGGTCTGCGTGTCCAGATCGCGCACGGTGACGGTCGCTTCGGCCAGGACACGCTGGCCCGCCGCCGAGATCTCGGTCGGCGTCGGCACTCCCCGTCCGAGTCGTGGACGTTCGTGCACCAGGCCGGCACGCTCCAGTTGTTCGATGAGGGTGCCCATGCTCTGCGGCGTCATCAGGACGGCCCGCGCGAGATCCGCCGCCGTCACTCCCGGTCTGGCCTGCAGGACGGCGAGGACGCTGAACTGCCCAGGCGTCAGTCCGTGCGGCCGCAAGGCGTCACTGAATCGCCGCCGCAACCGGTCGGCGACGCGGATCAGGCGGTACTCGACGAACGACTCCGGTTCGACCTCTTCGTGAACCACGGTGACAACGGTATCAGTCATCTGATACAAAGAAGCAGTCAACTGTTTCTCGTTCCAAGGAGTCGCTCATGAACCTCACGGCCGCTGCCACCCTCCTGCGTCGAACGCGACGACTGACCGTCGTTGTGGTGGTGCTGTTGTCGATCCAACTGTTCGGCAACCTGTACGAGGAGTTGGTCACCAACGTCCGCACCTACGCCGAACCGCAACCCGGCAGCGTGGGCGCCCTGGAACCCGGCAGCCCACTGTTCTTCTACCTGCCGTGGGTGCCGATCGGGCTCGTCCTGGCCGTGGTGCTGGTCGTGCGGCTGCACCGGTCCGCACCGCGATATGCCGCTGTCCGCGGTCGTTGGGCCCTGGCCTGCCTGGCGGTGGCATTCGCAGCCAAGCAGTACCTCATCATCGGGGTCAACCCGCAGTTCCGGAGCGCAACGATCGGCGCGGACGACATCCGCAGCCTCGCCGTGCACTGGGGCATCGTCAACGGCATCGCGGTCGTCACCGTCGCTGTGGCGTTGGCGTTGCTGACCTCCTGGCGCGCAACGCTGCTGGACGCTGCCGCCGCCGACGCCGACGGCGTTCCCACGACAGCGGTGAGCGCGACGGCTGCCGCACCGTCCTGAACGATGCTGTGGCGTCAGTGGTCCAGGCGGATCGTCATGCCGGGCCGGGCTTCGTCAACCGGGCGCTCCACCGTCGCTCGACGTCGGTGAATCGCCAGTACAGGAATGACCCGGCCCACACCGCGAGGAACAACCCGACGATGAAGTACCCGATGTCGTCCAGCGTGATGCCGGCCACCCAGCTGGTGAAAGGGTCGGTCAGTTGCGCTTTCTCGTGCACGACACCGATCAGTTCGACGCCGCCGATGATGAGCGCGACGGCCACGGACAGCCCCGTTGTCGTCAGGTTGTAGTAGACCTTGCGCACCGGCTTGATGAACGCCCACCGGTACGCCGCCTGCATGAACGCACCGTCCAGGGTGTCGAACAGGCTCATCCCCGATGCGAACAACAGCGGCAGCACCAGCACCGCGTACCACGGCAGCCCGGTGGCGGCGCCGGCACCCGCCAGCACGAGAAGCGAGATCTCCGTTGCGGTGTCGAAGCCCAGCCCGAACAGCAGTCCCAGCGGATACATCTGCCCCGGCCGCTTGATCGCCCGCATCGCCGGCGCGAGCAACCTGGCGAACACCCCGCGGGAGTCGAGGGCCTGCTCGAGGGCCGCCTCGTCCAGCGCACCGGTCCTGGCCTGCCGCCACACCCGGGCGATGCTCACCAGCGCAACCAGATTGATCAAGCCGATGAGGATGAGGAAGAAGCCCGACACCGAGGTGCCGATGATTCCCAGGGTCTGGTGCACGTCGGAATCGTCGGAGACCAGGGTGCTGACGAATTTGGCCCCGATTGCCACGAACAGCGCCATCACGAAGACGACGGTGGAATGCCCGAGCGAGAAGTACAGCCCCACCGTCACCGGCCGTTTTCCGTCGGCCACCAGCTTGCGGGTGGTGTTGTCGATGGCGGCGATGTGGTCGGCATCGAAGGCGTGACGCACGCCGAGCAGGTAGGCGGTCAGCGCCAGCCCGATCCCGAAGATCTGCCCGTTGACCTCGTGACGCCCCGGGATCACCGCGAACAACAACACCGCGAACGAGAAGACCGTCAACAGCACGACGACACCGAGGGCCCCGGCGATCCGCCGGGGACCCCCGGGCGGTCCCAGCCAACCGGTGGTCGGCGGCGTTGCCACCACATTCGCTGTCACAGTCTCGTTTCCTTGCACAAGTCGTTTCCTTGATCATGACGGTGAACGGGTGCGCGACCGGCCTGCCGGGTGCCGCCTTCCGGCGTGGCACCCGACAATGGTGCCCCTGTTCACCGGTGGTCGGCGCAGCAGGGTGTGGGTGTCGGTGACTCGAACGGCACCAGCACGCCCTTTGCCGCCTGCTGCACGTCGAGCACGAGCAGGCCCCGCTGCCAGCGTGGGCGCACGAAGTCGCGGGTGTTCACCGGGACGCAGTGGTCGGGGGGTCGCCCGGCGAGGACCCGGACCTCGTCGATCGCGGACCGCGAGAGGACGTCCCGCACGGTGAGGGTGCCGGTCAGGTCCCGGCATCCCGGGTAGATCACCGCCCGGCCGCTGGTTCCCGAGCGGTGCGCGGTGACCGCGGACAACAGGCTGAGCCGCAGGTCCGGTTGGCCGCGGAAGCGCCCGGACTGCAGCACACCGGTGACGGTGCCCGACGCCTCGGCCTCCGCGGCGCGCTCGCGCAGGATGTCCCACACCACACCGGGATCACCCGCGGCCTCGACGGTCAGCGCGACGTGCCGCCGTTCGCCCAGGACCGCTGTGTGCGTGGCGATGGTGAGATCACCGATGCCGGCCTCGATCAGCGTGGCGGCGAGCCGGCCGGCGTCGCGGTCGGCGTCCCGTTCCCGGTGCGTCAGCAGGTCGAGCCCGGTGACCTCCGTGACGCCGACCGCGCGCCGGGCCGTCGAGAGATGTTCTGTGGCAGGACGGGTCATCGCCGCGGCAGCACCCACATCGGGTTTGTGTAGAACCACAGGTCGTTCCACGGGTCGGCGTCACCGACGACGTCCATGACCGGACCGGACGGGTCGACGGCGGCACCCCGGACACCGGGGGCGAGACGGTTCCCGTCGGAACCACGCAACCGGACGTAGAAGCCGTCGTCGACCGGGCCCAGGGAGTAGGTGATGTTGATGCTGCCGCTGCGTCCGGAGACGTCGTAGGTCTTGACGACCCGGGTGCCGGGCGCAGTGAACTGGTCCCTGTCGGCCGCCGGCCCGGTCACCGCCCCGCGGATCACGTCGATCTTGGCCAGCTCGGGGACGAACTGGGACCAGTTCGGCAGCCGGGCTGGCTCGATCCGGATCGTCAGGGTGATCCGCGTGCCGCGCTTGACGGTGAGCACTCCCCCGAGCGGAACCTCGCGTCCGTCGGCCCGCAGCCGGACGTCCAGCGATGCGATCAGGCCGCCGTGGTCGACCCAGACCCGGCCGGCCCGCATCCCGTTCATCACCGCCGCATAGGAGAAGTCCTCCGCGCCGACATGAGTCTTGCTGTAGAAGCCGGGCCAGAAGTCGCCGTTCGTCAATTGCGGCGCGGTGATGTGGACGGGGTCGTTGAAGAAGCCGTTGTTGGCGAAGTCGCTGCCCGGCCCGCGCTGCGAGATGTCGCCCCAGATCTGGTGGCTGTCCGAGTTCGCGGTGATCCACCACGGCTTGCCCTCCGCCAGCAGGCTGTCCCAGAGCCCGCCGACGGTGGCCGTCATCCAGTCGAAACCGCCGAAGGTGCGGTAACTCTCCAACGGATAACCGGCAAAGCTCGCGGCCGGATCGGGGCTGTTGTCGTAGTACCCACGGGCCGAGCCGGGCCCGAACGGCGCCGGGATGCCGGCGGCTTGGTGGCCGGGAGCGCCCTCCATGCCGATGGCGATCGACGGCGCGGCGTCCCGCCAGCCGCGGATCTCGTGCGGCGAGTCGATGCCCTTGCGCGCGGGATGATTGGCCAGCATCAACGCGTCGCGGACGTCCCGCTGGCGCACAGCGTCGGCCAGGAATTGCAGGCCGGTCACGGCGAGCACCTCGTTGGCGGCGGTGCCGGCGGTGGCGGACTTGACCACTCCGTCGTAGGTGTTCTCGAACTGCTTGAGCACGGCCACCTCGTTGCGACCGGGATGGACGAAGACGGTGCCGTGCTCCGCGGCCGGAATGTTCCATTCCAGGCCCTGGAAGACCAGGGTGTCCGCGACGTCCCGGCGTGCCTGGACGATGTCGGGGTTGACCTTCTCGACGCCGATCCTGGCGTGCTGGATGCTTCCGTGGTCGGTGATCACCATCCAGTCCAGGCCGTAGGCGTTGGCGTGCCGCACCTGGTCGATCACCCGGTACTGGGCGTCGGGCGAGTACTGCGTGTGGATGTGGTGGTCGCCGGCGAGCCAGCGGTACCCACCCCTGGGCACCCCGACCTGCGCCGCGGCCAGGGCGGGCCCGGACACCGGGTTGGCGGCCGCCGGCGTCGCGGCACCGGTCGACACCACACTCGCGGCGACCGCGCCCGCTCCGACCAACCCGGCTGCCCGCAGAAAGTTGCGACGCCCCAGCTGTTGTGGGTCCAGGTCCGCGTCGCTCACACCGACGTCGACCGCCGGTGCGAGCGGCTCGGCCGGGTGGTGATCGTCGTGCGAGTGAGGGTGCCCGTGGGCGACCCGTCCGTGATCGTGACTCATGTCAACTCCCTGTCTGTGGTGTCATCGGCTGCCGGGGGCAGCCGGCAGTCACTCGGTGCTTGCTGGCGTTTTGGGGACGGTGTCGCCGCGCCGACCACGTGCGCATCGCCGCGCCAACGGATCGCCTGGGCAGAGATGTCCACGGCGGGGCCGGCCTCGTCGTCGTCCCGTGATGTCATGCAGGACGTGGTGCGGGCGCGGGGACTCACGTCGCGAGCCCTCGTGGTCGATCAGCCGCTGGGACGGATCCGTTGCGGAGTAAGGGAATTCGATCGTTCCGTCGCACGCACCTCGTCCGTCACCACGCCGTTCTCCTGCCGCTGTTCTCCTGCCGGCTCTGGCAAAGATTCACGCTGGTAACGAACTTGGTGCCAGCGTCCGGTGGCGTAGCGGTGAACAAGCGGTGACAACGCGATGATCCCGCTCCGTGCGCAGATCTCGCCGATTCGGGCCGCCATCGGCACCTGCGCGGTCCGTCAGTCGGCAAGGTTCGCCGCCGATCGCCTGTCAGCGCGTGGCTCCGGGCGCTCGCGCACCGTTCGAGCGATCACATGCCGTAGTCTCTGCGCAAACCGGACGAATCAGGCGAGCGTCGCTGAACCGGCCCGGACTGCGGTGATGGTCTTTCGGTGCGGTCGATCCGGGGAAGCAACGCTTGCCCGTCGGGGGTGGGTTGACGTGGATGTCAGTGTTGATCACCGGTGCGCTCGTTCGCACAGGGCGTCCGTCCGATCGGCGGCGCCGTTCGCACTGCGCATCGCCCGCAACACGCACCGAGCGGGTGCAGCGTGACGGACCTGACGGCGCTGGCGGCCGCCGTGACCGCCGTCGTCATCGGTCTGTCTTTCGCCGTCCGGCGACGGCGGAAAGCTGACCGCCGGGCCACGACAGCGCGACCTGGCCGCGGCACGCCGGTTGCGAGCCCCGCATCTCCCGGCCCGCCGGTGAGCGAGACCGTGAGCGGGGAACTGCTCGTCCTGGCCAGCGCCTACCTGTGCGCCGTGCAGGCCGGTGACGCCCACGGCAAACGACTGATCCTGTCAACGGTCACCGGCCGTGAACTGCTCGCCGGGCTGTCGCTGGTAGGGCAGGTCCTGACAGCCGAATACCCGCACGCCGCGCACACCAGCACGTCGGCAGTCCTCGACGCCATGCACCGTGACGCGGTCCGGCGTCACCGGCAATCGGTCCTCCTCGCCTCGCCGCAGGACCCGGTCACCTGACGGCCTTCGTCGCCGCGACGTGACGCGTCCGGGCGTTCACCGCACCCCTGTCGGAAACCCGACCCGTGCGGGAGGCTGAGCGGGACCGCACGGAGGGAACACGATGAGCATCCCGGAAATGGCCGACCCGGGGGCCAGCGAGCGTCCCGGTGACGAGCCGAGCCCGGCCGGCCGGTTGGTCTCGGTCAATGTCGGCCTGCCCCGCGACGTGCCGTGGCACGGCCGCACCGTGCACACCGCGGTGTGGAAACACCCCGTCGCCGGGTCGCACACGGTGCGGACCCTCAACATCGACGGCGACGAGCAGGGCGATCTCGCCGGCCACGGCGGCCCGCACCGCGCCGTGCTGGTCTACCAACTGGATTCGTACCGGTACTGGACCGGGCACCTGGGCCGTGACGACCTGAGCCCCGGGTCGTTCGGCGAGAACTTCACCGTCGACGGACTGCCCGACGATGAAGTCTGCATCGGCGACCGGTACCGCATCGGTGGCGCCATCTTCGAGGTGAGTCAGCCTCGGGTGACCTGCTACCGGGTCGGAATGCGGTTGGCCGAGCCGGAACTGCCGTCGTTGCTCATCAGTCACCGACGCCCCGGCTTCTACGTGCGGGTCGTGCAGGAGGGCGTGGTCCGCGCCGGGGACGCCATCGTGAAGGTGCGCAGCGGTGAGCAGAGCATGACCGTCGCCGAGATCGACGGCCTGCTCTACCTTCCCGGTCATGACCGGTCCGACCTTGCGCGGGCGCTGCGGATCGGTGCGCTGAGTCCGGGCTGGCAGCAGTCCTTCACGGCGATGCTGAGCAACGACGGCCGGGCCGGCGGCAACGTCGGTCTCGTCGACGCCGCCACCACGGCACCGGTGGCCTGGCCCGGGTTCCGCCCGCTTCGCGTGGTAAGCGCGCAGCGGGAAAGCGACACGGTCCTGTCGCTGCTGATGGCGTCACCGGACGGGCGGCTGCTGCCCGGGGCCCGGCCCGGGCAGTTTGTGGCGGTCCGGCTGAGCGTGCCCGGCAGCCCGCCGATCGTCCGCAGTTATTCGTTGTCCGGGCCACCTGACGCGGGCACGTACCGGATCAGCGTCAAACGGGAAACCCGCGGTGTTGCGAGCACTTTCGTCACCACTCATCCGCTGGTGGATCAGACGGTCGAGGTGGCGGCACCCCGGGGCGGGTTCACGTTGCAGGACGGTGCGGACCCCGTGCTGCTGATCTCGGCGGGCATCGGGGTCACCCCCGTGCTGGCGATGCTGCACGCCCTGGTCGCTTCTGCCTCGACCCGAGAGGTGTGGTGGATCCACGGCGCGCGCAGCTCCGCCGAGCATCCCTTCGCCGCGGAGGTGGCCGGCCTGCTCGCACGGTTGCCGCACGCCCACAGCGAGATCTGTTACAGCGCACCGCTTCCCGGGGACGACCTCGGCCGGGACTTCACTCGCCGCGGCCGGGTGGATGCCGACCTGCTCCGCCGGCTACCGATCCCCCGCGACGCGCACGCCTATGTGTGCGGCCCGGTGCCCTTCATGGACGACATGCGCATCACCCTGACCGACCTGCTCGGTGACCTCGGGCGCGTTGCCAGCGAGACCTTCGGGGCGCGGGCCGCGATCACCCCGGGCATCGCGACCGCGCCTGCGGTCCCGCCCCACCCACCAGCGGGACCGCCCGGTGCCGGGCCCGCCGTCACGTTCGCCCGCACCGGACTGAGGGTGCCCTGGCGCCGGGATATGGCCAGCCTGCTCGAACTTGCCGAGGCCTGCGATGTGCCGACCCGATGGTCGTGCCGGACCGGCGTGTGTCACACCTGCGAGACCGGCTTGCTGTCGGGCACCGTCGCCTACCGCCCCGTGCCGGTGGACGCCGCCGCCGACGGCAACGCGCTGCTCTGCTGCGCAACGCCCACCGCCGACCTCGTCCTGGACCTCTGACCGACCCGCGCCGCCCCGCGCTGCACCCGATCGAACGCGGCCCCGGATCACGCTTCCCGCTGTGCTTCTGTCGCGTCCAGTTCGGCGAGGTAGCGTGCCATGCCGGCCTCGGCGCGGCCGGCGGTGCGGGCGCTGGTCAGCACCGGACTGGACGCCGTGCTCAGGACGCGACCGCCCTGCAGCCGCACGGCCGCCGCGAGCAGGACGTCCTCGTGTGCCCCGGTGGCCCGGAAACCGCCTGCGCGGTAGTAGGTGTCGCCGCGCACGCCCAGGTTCGCGCCGTGCACGTGCGGATGCCCATCGGTCACCGAGTGCCGCAACCGCCATGCGGCCATCAGCCCGGCGGCGAGCTCGTCGGGGTCTGGCCGAATCGTCCCGAGAACCATGTCCACACCGGTTCTGGCGTGCAGCAGCATCGTGCTGAGCCAGTCCGATGGGACCGCCGAGTCGGCGTCGGTGGTGCTGATCCAGATCCGACGCAGATCGACGTTCCCACTCGACCGGATCAGGTGGTCGACCCCCCGGCGACGGGCCGCACCGACCCGACCGGCATCGCTGACCAACGTCTCCACACCCGGCCAGCTGGTGGCGATCCGGACTGTCTGGTCGTCACTCGCGTCGACCACCACGATGATGCGCACCGCAGGATGATCACCGGCCCGACCGAGCTGCGCCGCCGCCGTGGCCATCGCGGACAGGCACCGGGGCAGCAGCTTCTGCTCGTTGCGGGCGGGAATGACGACCGCCAGCACGTCGATGTCGCCGGCCGGGCGGCTCATGTCACCAGGCCTTCGGCGGTGGCGACGGATCTGGCCGGTGGCCGGACCAGGACGTCGAGGCGGAAGTCCGCCTCCACGTGCTCCACGAGGAGGTCGAGTCCGGACTCCCGGCGCAGCGCCGCGTGCACGGCGTCGCCGGTGAGCGGGTACTCCTGAACCTGATGTCGCCAATGGCAGGCGACCAGCACACCGTCATCGGTGAGCGACGCCGCGGCCGAGCCGGCCAGGGCCGACAGGTCCGCGGGGCTGCAGTAGTAACCGATCTCCGACAGCACGACGAGATCGAACCGGCCCGGCGGCCATTCGCGCGGCACCGTGAGCTGCCGGAACTCGACGTTGCCGGCCGCAGCCAACCGCCGTCGGGCGTGCCGGAGCGGCGCGCTGGAGATGTCCGCGGCCAGCACCGCGTCGCACCGGGCGGCGAGCTCGCCGGTGAGCACGCCGATCGAGCATCCCGGCTCGAAGGCCGACCGGAACCGCCGCCGCGGCAAACACGCCAGCGTCACCGCCCGCTTGCGCTCCTCGTACCAGCGGTCCACGAATCCCCACGGATCGTCCCGCTGCCCGTAGAACTCGTCGAAGAAGCCCTGATCCAGGCTGCTCCCGGTCGCGGTCAGGAAGATCTCCACCGGGCGCCTGAAGTGCTGCAGGAAACCGTCGTGCACCACCGCTTCGTCACCGGGCCGGTCGGACAACGGCAGCAGTTGGCTCGGGTACTGCGCGAGCGCCGCCTCTTTGGTGCTGCGCGCCCGGTCGGAAAGGCTCAGCGCCAGCACAGTCTGCCGGTCGAATGTTCCGTCATCGGGTCGCGCCCAGTGCCAGGCCCACACCGGGTACTCGAGCAGCACCGCGCCGGTGGTCCGCGCAACGTGGTCCGCGGCCAGCGCCGCCGCCGCATGGTCGGGATGACGGTCCTCGCGCCACGGTGCGACCAGCACGGTGCCCAGGCCCGAGGGCCCGACGAGCCGCGCGAGCTCGTCGGTGATGTCGCCCTGAGCGTCGGTGAGGCCGCCGTCCGGCACATCGAGTTGACGGACGACAGCTTTCGGGTCGAGTACGGCAATCGCCCGTTCGGCCTCCACGCGCCGCACTGCCGCCAACTCCTGCACCGACACCGTCGGCGAGTCCGGGTGCGACCTCTCCCCCGCGGAGACCACGAGCACGGCAACAGGAATGCCGAGATGCGCTGCCTCGGCGATCAGCCCGCCGGCGCCGAGCGTCTCGTCATCGGGGTGTGCGGCGATCACCACCACCCGCCGGAAGCCGTTGAGGGTCAGCGCATCCGCCGACGTCACCGTCGCGGAAGCGGCCCACTCGGCCTCGTCGGTGCCGGCATCGCGGTGATCGAACAGTGCAACGTCCGGATCGTGCTGCACCGGTTCGCCGGTGCTGGGTGCGGTCACGTGGGCCACGTGTCCAGCGTCAGGACCTGGGCGCCGAGGGCGGCCTCATCCCGCTCGGCGTGGTGCTGTCGCAGGAACAACTCGAGGTCGGCAATGCGGCGGGCGTGCTCCTCCTCGAGAGCCAGGGGCGCCGGGCCGAGGGCATGCCCGACCCGGCGCAGCACGTCCTCCGCCGCAGCGGAGACCACAGCGCGGGTCCGGGCCGCGAGCAGCTGCCCGGCGGCCCCGTCCGCCGCTCCGCCGTCGATGTCAGCGGCCGCCGCGTGCAGCACAAGCCGGGCCGCGGTGAGCTGCGTATCGACGGCACCCAGATGCATCAGCGCCAGCTGGTCGGGTTGCCGCGTCCGGGCTGCCGCCATCAGGCGCCGCGCAACGCCCACAGCCCCGCCGTACCAGCAGGCCGCGACACCCATCCCACCCCATGAGAAGCCGGGGCGCCGCAGGTACCAGCCATCCGGACCGACAGGTACGGCGGGGCACTGGTCCAGCGTGAGCACTCCCGATGGCACACCCGTCAAACCCCTCGCAATCCATCGCGTCCCGCCGGGTCGCACCGCGGGGTCGGTGAGCGCAACGGCAAACAGCCGTCGCTCCCCGCTCGGGGTGCGCGCGGTGATGAGAGCATGGGACAACTGGTCCGCCAGCGAACACCAGGGCTTGTCACCCGACAACCGCCACGCACCGCCTGAATGCTGGGCGTCCACCCGCAGGCCGCTGCCCTCCGCCGCGAACACCCCCCACGAACTGCCTTCCGGTACGGGTGGCAGGCCGTCACGGTCGACGTCGGGGTCGGCGGCCGCCTCCGCCAGGATGGCCAGCGCATCGGTGTGCGCCTCGACGACCTTGGCCGCGGTCAGGTCGCCGGCCGCGATCGCGGACAGCATCTGCCATCGTCGCGCTGTGTTGCCGGACCCGGGCAGCGGCAACCACCGGCCGATGTCGACGGCGAGGCTGATCGCCGGGTCAGATCGCCCGTCGACGGCGGCCGCTGCCCGCTCCACAGCGCCTTCCGACGGCGCCCCACCCGTCAGGTCGAGCCCATCAGGGGTGAGTGCCGTACCGATGTCAACTCCTGTTCGACCCGTCAGGCACGGGTGCACGTCGCGTCGGCGCCGTGCGCTGATCCACGGACCTTCCCGTCACTACTACCACGAACCACGGACAGCCCCGTTCAGAAAGCGGACGGCGCAAGGACTTCCGGACAATTGGCACAGCAATCTGCGAACGGAGAGGACGTGCCGCCCGTCACGTGGTGGCGGACCGGGCGCGGACATCGTCCGCGGTGTGTGTCGGCAGGCCGGCGGCGGACCTGAAGCCAGAACAGCGGCGAGCGGAGCGACCGGCCGGCACCGCGTGCAACCGGTCACCGCTCTCGCGTCGCGTCCGCGCGGTCAGTCCCGCATCACGCCTCCACCAGCGCGGCCAGAGGGGGAGGTCGAACGGTGGCGGGTCCGTAGCCCCGGAGCCGTCCCCGGACCGCGGCACCGACCAGGGCCGGATGCATCAAAGAGGCCGGCGACCCGACCAGGTGGTAGAGCCGGGTCAACGACCGAAGGGCCTGCGCATTGCCGTGGACGGCCAGCGTGGAGACCTCCCGCGCCCAACTGTCCAGGAGCTTCTGCGACCGGGACAACTCACCCACGCTGCTCGGTTGTCGGAGGTCCTGGCCGACCGCGATGCTCCACGGCAGCGCGGCGACCTTCGCGAAACGCCTCATGACGAGCCGACTCTCGCGCGGCAGCATGCCCGCTGCCAGCGCATCCCGCAGGACGACCGCCTCGCCGGCGGCAACGGTGACGCCCTGCCCGAACACCGGGTTGAAACACACCAGCGCATCGCCGAGTACCAGCAAGCCCTCCGGCCACTTCGCGGCGGCCTCGTAATGCATCTTCCGGTTCGCGGTCTGCCGGTGGACGGCGACGTTTGAACAGGGTGTGGCCCTGGCGGTGAAGTCGGCGATGCCCGGGTCGGGCAGCGTCCGCAGGAAGGCCTCGAATCCCGCGTTGTCCCTGGGCGGTCGGTGCTCACCCATCCCGGAGGCCAGCACCAGCCAATGCCCGTTCTCCACCGGCAGCGCCAGACCGCCGACGGGACTGGCCGGGGTGCACTGCACGACGATGCCCGTGAGCGCACCGAGCGACGGGGCGCTGCTGTACTCGCGGGTGGCATAGCCCATCCGCGCGTCCACGGTGGTGACCGTGGGTGCCGCGTACCCGAGCTGGGTCAGCCAGACCGGCATTCTCGACCCGCGCCCGGACGCGTCGATGACGAGGTCCGCGTCGATCCATCCGGTGTCGGTCCCGACCCGCCAACGGTGTCCCGACCGCTTCAGCCCGGTGGCCCGGCAACCGCTCCGCAACTGCACCCCGTCCAGATCCAGGACCCGGCGGCGGACGACCTGCTCGAACAGCGGACGGCTGAGTGAAACGACCTGGGCGTCCGACGATGCCACTGGCGCCCAGCCGGTCTCACCGAGCCAGGCCAACCGGCCGGTGTCGAACGGAACGCCGCCGCTGCGCTGGAGATCTGCCGTGAGCCCCGGCAGCAGGTCTTCCGCGGCCATCAGTCCCTCGCGCAGGTACACGTGCGGCTGACGGCTCTGCGGCACCCCCGGCCGGTCGCCCGCTTCGGCAGTCAGTACGTCGCGCTCGAGGAGGAGGACGCCGTGTCCGGTCTGCGCTGCCGCAGCCGCTGCCAGCAGGCCGGCCATGCCGGCCCCGATCACCCCGACCTGCACGCAAGCCCCGATTTGTTCCGAATTCGCTTTCTGTCAGTCCCAATTCTGTGCGCAACGGCACGCGGTGATCAAGAGCGCCCAACGGCCGAGGGCCCGCACCGGTGACGTGGGGTCACGGTGCGGGCCATCAGGCTTTGCGCTGGCGTCACAGCGTCTTCTTGTAATACTCCTTCTCGGCCGCCGTCATCGCGCGCTCGGTAGTGTCGTAGCTGATCGCCTTGCTCATGTCCCGACTGTCGAACGACACGTTCTGCAGGATCCAGGTGGTCTTGCCCAGCTTGACGGTGAAGGTTCCGGTGTCCCGGACCATCGGGACCTTCGCGGTCATCTGCCCGATCGAGTACGGCGAGATCGAGTAGGTCCGCGACTCGGTCTGCGTCTCGGTCTTGGTGAAGGTCTGGCCCAGCTTGCCGGTGACTGTCAGCTCGACGGCGCTGAGCACGGAGGTCTTCGCCTGGGCGGTCAGCTCGAGGGTCGTGCTGGCACCGGCAACCGTGGAACTGCTCGTGGTGAAGGTGCGGACCGAAGCGGTGTTGTTGACGCCCTTGTCGTACTCGATCGTCCGCGACGGGGCGACGGTACGAGCATCCCGGGAGAACACGCAGGCCGCCGAGGTCTTGCACAGTTCATTGAGCAGGTCGGTCTGCTGCTGCGCCTTTTCCTTCGGAACGATGACGGTGGACGCAGTCGAGTCCTCGAGAATCACCGAGGTCGAAGTCGGTTGGCGGTCCTCGTTGAGGCTCAGTGGCGAACCGGAGAGATCCGGCAGGCGCACCTGCGGAATGTTCAGGAACGGATCGATGTGCAACTCCACCTGATACACCATCCACTGGCCCGACGGCATCGCGGAGGTGAAATCCAGCTTGGTGCCGGTGGAGTTGCCGAACCAGAACACCTTCTCGTACCGCAAGGACTGGCCCGGCAGCAGCACGGTGCCGATGGCCGGTGTTCCGTCGCCCTTGCCGGGGTCCTGAATCCCGGTCAGGGTGGTCGGGAACTGGCTGTGATTGGTCACGTAGAAGCCCTGGGTCAACGACGCACTGGCCGCCGCCTTCACCGGGGCCGCGGTGACCGATGGCGCGGCCGCGGCGGAAAAGCCGTTGCCGACAAAGCCGATCATTGCGCCGGCAATGAGCACCGGGGCGGCGATTCGCGCGATTGTCCTCATGATGTCGTTCCTTTCCTGCCCCTACCGGGCGAGTGATTTCCGGGTTTTCCTTTGTGGAATGCCGGCTGACAGGAACAACGTTAGAAATGATCGCGGCGAAGCTCGATGGACCCCGGACCACAATCATGTGGTGCCAGCACCACACGGTGCGGCGCGGCTCGGTGCGCGACGCGCGAGGACCGGCCGGCCGGGAAAGAAAGGGTCGTCGTCGGCGCAGCTACTTCTTGATGGGCGGCGGGTCGTTCGGGGCCAACCGCGCGCCGATGCGCCGCCAGAGTGCGTCCGCCTCGTTCGGGTAGTTGCCCTCCGCGTCGAACGCCTCGGCAGCGAACGTGACGGCAACCGCGACCGCGAGCTTCTGCGAGGCGAGATAGCCCTCCGCAGCGGCGAACCCGCTGAACATCGGGTTCTGCAGCACCCAGTTGCCCGTCGTCACGACGCCGATGCCATAGCTGTAACCGACGGACTGCTCAAAACATGTTGCGCAGCCCTGCACCGGCGAACCGAAGCCGCGCAGTCCGGTCGACACCTGCGCCGCATGCGACTCCGGTGACAGCAATGTTCCTTCGCCGATCGCGACCGCGGTCGCCGTCATGTCATAGATGTCGGTCGTCTGGATGGCGCCGTGCGTGATGGTCCACGACGGATTCCAGAACGTGGACTCCTCGTAGAACGGTGCGTCCGGAGCGATGTCGAAGTACCCGCGGCGCTCGGCCGTGAACGCGTGCAGGGCGGGTTCCTGGATCGCGGGCGTGCCAGGGTCCCTGGTGTTGTCCAGCCGCAGGGGCTGGAGCACCTCCTCTTCGAGCAGTACGTCGACGGGCTTGCCGGTGATCTTCTCCAACGCAAGGCCGAGGATCACATAATTGGTGTGCGAGTAGTTCCAATTGGTGCCCGGCCGGTAGATCAGTGGCTTCGCGGTCGCGAATTCCAGCAATTGCTGTGGTGTCCACGCCCGGAACGGCTCGGCCTGCAGCGTGCTCAGGAAAGCCGGCTGCTGGACGTAATCGGGATAACCGCTGGTCATCTGCGCCAGCTGGCCGAGGGTCACCTCGTCGGCGTGCGGCAGGTCCGGGAGCCACCGCGACACCTTGTCGTCGAGACTCACGGTGCCCGCGTCGACGAGCTGCAGCAGCGCGGTCGCGACGTAGGAAATCGCGACCGCACCGTTGCGGAAGTGCATGTCTGTGGTCGCCGGTACGCCCGTCATCGACTCGCCCAGCGCGGCGGTGACCACCTCCTTGCCGTCGCGGGTCACCCGGACGATGACCGACCGGAGGTGACCGGTCGTCATGCCCGCCCGGACCACGTCCAGGACGGCGGATGCCTCGGCACTGCCCGGCGCGGCCGAACCCGTCGATGCGGCCGATGACCTCGCATCGGCCGCGTGAGCAGTAGATGCGGGCGCCGGCGAACTGTCCTCGGCTTCGCCGGAGCCGGTGCAACCCGGCAGCACCGCGCACAACGCCAGTGCTGCCGCTGCCCACGACCGCCTCAGCGGTCGCAGACGCCGGTTACTACGTCGGAAGCGGGCAGCTTCGTCCGGCATGACCTGACCATAGATGGCCGGCTCGCCGGAAATGCCGTTGTGGCGCCGTCAATTGCGGTCGTCGGCAACGCCCAAGATGCACAGGAACAGGCGCAATGGGGGCGAGCAGTCAGCCGGACCGAACGTCATCGGACACCGGAATGCTGATGGTGGCGGTAGTCCCGCCATCGGGGGCGCCGACGATCACGAGCGACCCGCCCACCGCCTCGACCTTGACCCGCTGGGCGTGCAGGCCGATGTGTCCTTGACGAACCTGCTCCGGCAGGGTCGCCGGGTCGATGCCGACGCCGTCGTCCTGCACAGTGATTTCGATGCGCCCCGGCGGTGCCGCGAGCGAGATCGTGACCTTCTGCGCCGCAGCGTGTTTCACCACGTTGTTGATCAGCTCGCGGGCGGCGCCGAACAGGACGGCGTCGTGCGGAGTTCGCAGACCGGCCGGCCAGGAGGCGACGTCGAGGTGCAGCGCGAATGTGGCTCGATCCGCCGCCGATCGCGCAAGGTTCTGCACCGCCACGGCGAGGCCCGCGCGTTCCAGTACGGCCGGGTGCAGGTCGCTGACTGCACTGCGCAGCAACCCCGCCGTCTTGGTCAGGGCCTCGTCCAGCCGATCCACCACCTCATCGGCCTGCGGTCGCGTGGCGGGTGCCCGAAGGTCGTCCAGATCCATCCGCGCGGCCAGCACGTACTGCAGCGCCCCGTCGTGCAGTGTCTCGGCCAGCCTGGTGCGCTCGGTCTCGGTGACCGTCGACAGCTCGTCGAGCAATGTGGCCCGATCGGAGGCCAACTGGGAGATCGCGGCCATCCGGGACCGCTGGATCACCGTCAGGCCCACCGCGGCCGCACCGACCCCGGCGAGGACGACGACCCGCAGGCAGATCGAGGCCCACGGCTCGTCATTCGCCTGTCTGGTCGCCACGGCCTCGATCAGGTACAGCACCACGGTCGGCACCACGACGCCGGCGCAGACGACCCAGCGCAGTTGGGTTGCTGCCAGCACCGGCAGGAGGAAGAAGCCGCCGAGCAGCACCAGAGAGGTCCAACTCTCCTGCGCAGATTGCCCGGCCACGACCGACAGGGCGGACAGCGCGAGCAGGTCGACGTACAGGCCGATCCAGCCCCAGGTCACCGCCGCCGGGCCACGGCGCGCCAACCACCCGGTCAAACCCGCCGCCAGGACGGCGTACACCGCGGCGATGGCGGCGCACCCTGCAGCCCCGACGGCCGGCGGCAGCAGGAGCAGGGTGCCGATGACGAACGCGACGAGCACCACCCGCACCACGATCTGCAGCGTGATGCCGCGCTGCGCATGCGCCACGACGATCTGCTGAACCGCAGCGGGCAGGGTGCTGCGCGGTGCCGCAAGGGACATGCCCGAACAATGCCAGAGCGTCCCTGCGTACCGTTTGCCGTTATGCGTCCGTCGGCTCCCACGGTGACCGCGGTCGTCGTCGACGACCATGCCTTCTTCCGCGACGGGCTGACCCGCGGCCTTGTCGGCAGCGGCCGCATCACAGTCGTCGGAGAGGCGGCCGACGGACCCGCCGCGCTCGAGCTGATCGCACGGGAAGAACCCGACGTCGCGGTCCTCGACTACCAGATGCCGGGCCTCGACGGTCTGGCCGTGCTGCACGCCGTGATGCGTGATCGCCGGCGCACCCGGGTGCTGTTCCTGTCCGCGATCACCGACAGCACGGTTGTCTTCCAGGCCCTGGAGAAGGGGGCAGCGGGTTATCTGGGCAAGGACGCACGGCGATCGGAGGTGATCGACGCCGTGCTGTCGGTGGCGGCCGGGAAAACGGTCGTGCCCGCCGAGCTGGCCGCCGGGCTGGCCGGCGAGATTCGTTCCCGCGCAACGGCAGGCGGCCCTGTCCTGAGCGAGCGCGAGCGCCAGGTGCTGGCCGCGTTCGCCCGCGGGCTGAGCATTCCGCAGGCGGCCGCCGAACTGTTCATCGCGCCGAGCACGGTGAAGACGCACACCCAGCGGCTGTACGAGAAACTGGGTGTCTCCGATCGCGCGGCCGCCGTCGCCGAGGCGATGCGACGGGGGCTGCTGGAGTAGACCCGGTTGCCGCGCGACGTCGGGTGCCGCGGTGAAGCCGTGCGGGACGGCACCGACGACGGAACGCTCCGCTCAGCGGCAGGCTGCGTTGGACAATCCCATCGCCGCGCCGACGGCCACGTTCGAGCACGCCACGACGTTGTCCGCGACGGGACGCAACTCGAAACCGTAACCGGGGCCCTGCACGTCGGCGATGTTGTCCTCGAAGACATTGCCCATGCCCCAGCCCGGCAGCACCCCGTGCACCTGGAATCCACTGCCGGTGGCGGACGTCCCCCGGTTGTGTTGCACCAGCCAGTTGTTGCCCTTGACGTCGACCCACGAGTCGGCGTCCCCGCGCAGCCCCGCGCCGTCGAACACGTTGTCCCGCAGCACACCCGCGGACGTGCCCTCCTTGATGTCCACCGACTCGGCTGTCGTTTCGGTGATGGTGTTGCCGAGCAGCAGGTTGCGGTCGCTGCGGTCGGGCCGGCACGCCGAGACACGGCACCAGTTGCTCACCGCACTACCGACATAGATGCCTTCACCGAACTTTTCGGTGCTCAGACCGGTCCGCGAGATGGTGAGCCCGCGCAGGACGTTGCCGATGCTGTCGGCCCGCAGGTGCACCGCCTCGTCGCCGATGTCGACCACCCGCAGGTCCTGCAACACGCTGGCCGTGACGGCGTCGGCGAGCACGCCCTTCTGGCCATTGGTGACGCTGAACCCGAGGAGTCGCCAGTTCGCCGCCCGGTTGAGGTGCAGGACCACCCCGCGGTCGACGCCCGCACCCCGCAACACGGCCCGACTGCTGCCGCACAGCCAGATCGGTGACTGCTCGGTGCCCACCGCGGTGGCCCTGAACTCACCGTCGTAGGTGCCGTCCGCCAGGCCGATGACGGTACCGGGCCCCGCCGCGGAGAGCGCCGCGCGGAGGTCGTCCGAGGTGCTCACCTGCGCGGTCGGCGCCGGGCAGTCCACCGGTCGATCCGACGTGGCCGGGGTCGACAGGCGGCCCGCCGCCGTCACCGCCGGCGGTTCCGCCGGGACGCCGGCGGAGGAGCACCCGGCCAGCGCCGCGAGCGCGAGGATCAGCACAGCCCAGGGCGCCGGCGTCACCCACCGCGGGGTTCTCGCGCGCGGCCGGTGGCGCCTTCTCGCAGGCGTCCGACCGCTCATCGGGCCGGTATCCGCCGCCGCATCGCCCGGCTCCGGCCGGACACCAGGCGCAGCATCGTGACCAGGACCGGCACTCCCAAGACCAGACTCCACAGCAACAGGAGTGGGTTCCAATACAGGAACGCACTCACGTGTGCGATCCATGGCGTGTCGCGGATGGCGGTGCCGCCGACCACCAGGTCCGCCGACACATCGGAGCTGAGGTTGCCGTCGAGTGTTGCCGAGCCCGCCGACGCCATGCTGATGGCACCCCAACTCCTGCTGATCGTGTTGCCGGCGAGCGACACGGCGCCGCCGACGTTGCGCACGTCGATGCCGTAGCGGATATTGGCGGTCAGCACGTTGCCCCGCACGGTCACGGCGGCATCGTCCTTCACGCGCACGCCGACGTAATTCTCCATCAGGCGGTTGCCGGCGACGACGTTGCCCGTGCCGCCCTCGATCTCGATGCCGCTGCCGCCGTTGGCGAACGCATCGTTGCCCACGACGGAATTGTCGTTCGACCCGTCGATGCGCGTGGTGGCGTCCTCGGTCGGGGTGGACCGACCGTCGTCGATCATGAAGCCGTGCCCCGCGTTGTCGTGCGCGACATTGTTGCGCACCACGTTGTCGGTGCACCCGCGGGACAAGATGAAGCCGTGCTTGCCGTTGCCGTAGGCATTGTTGCCCTCGACGAGGAAGCCATCGCTGAAATCATGCGGATCAAAGCCGTACTCGTCATTTCCGGCGAAGGTGTTCCCGGTCCATCGCATGCCGGTTGCCTCCCGGGTGTAGGCACCGAAATGGTTGCCCAGGAAGGAGGAGTCGGAGACGTCTCCGGTGGCCTTCACCGGGCCCGTCGTCGTCCCGCCGAGGGCGGAGCCGCTCCAGGCGACACCGGAGGTGACACCGATGTCGAAGCCCAGCGCGGTGAACACAGCATGCCGAGCGTCCATCCGGCCACCGCTGTCCAGGACGAACGCCCGGCCGTCCGAGGTGCGCCGGTCGGGCTGCCGCTGCACCGGATCCCAGGAGCCGATTCGCACCGGACGGGTCGGCTGCCCGCTGACCGTCAGCGTGCCCCGGGAGATGATGGCGGCGAACCCGGCCGCCGAACTGCTCAGCCGCACGTCCGGCGTTGCACCGTCGATCACCAGCGTGGCCCCTGAGGACAGCACGACATTCGCCTTCACCAGCAGCGGCCCCTGGCGCCACGTATGCCCGTCGAGGTCGGCGAACGCGGCCGGCAGCAGTCCGGCCAGCTCTGTCAACGTGTACGGGCGGGACCGTGCCGGGACCGCCACGGTCGCGAGTGCGCGCGCACTGGTGGCACCGGTCAGCGCCAGAGTCGGCAGGCCGGCGGCGTCCGGACCGGCGGTCCGCGCGGGGTCCAACAGGGTCGGCAGGGTCAGTTTCCCGGCCACACGATTGGCCACCCGGCTGCGGTCCAGCGCCGCCCGTGCAGCTGCACTCGGCGTCTGCGCGAGCACCTCGTAGATGCGGCCGGTGTCGGCCGGTGGTGGATCGGGACGTTGATGACTCAGCGCGGTGACGCCGAGGGCGGCCGGGACCAGCAGCACCAGAACGGAGGCGATCAGCAACCGGCGACCGCTGAGCGCCACCGCGACGGCGTGCCCGGCCGTCCGGACCGGCCGGCGCCGCGGCTCCGGTCGGGCCCCGGACAGTGCGGGCTCAGCCATGGCGCCCGGTCACTGGCTCCGCCGGGATCTCGTGCTGACCCTGCACCCGGGCCCCCGCCACCCGGGTCAACCAACCGTGCCGGTTCATGGTCAGGGCCGCGGACAACTTGATCGGCAGCGCGACGATCGCCGTGACCACCGCCATCAGCGGGGCCAATGCGATGTCCCGAGGGTTATCCCGCAAGTGGGACAGGCCCCGCAGGGCTCGCCCGACGACGGCCCACATCACCGCCAGCAGCAGGAATTGCCAGCCCGCCATTCCCCACTGGATCAGATAGAACACGGCGGCACCCATCGTGACCGGGGTGAGCAGGTTCTGCAGCACGGTGATCTGAGTGATGAGCGGGCGGTGCCACAACCAGCCGTGGGCCATCGCCGTCAGGTAACAGCGGTAGGAATTCCGGCTCCACCGAATGCGCTGTTTGACGAAGGCGCGCCAGGAGTCGGGGAACATCGAATCAGCATGGGCGGATGCCTGGTGGACCGTGCGGTAACCGGCGGCCAGGATCAACCAGGTCAGCCGCCCGTCGTCGCCGGCGACGCACTCCCGCCCGAGGAAGATCTCGTGCTCGAGCGACTGCATCAACGGCTCGATCGCCGATCGACGGTAGGCGGCCGTCCGGCCGGACAGGCACGCGACGCCACCCCCGCGGGACATGGCCGGCACATAGTCCAGGTAGCGGGTGTTCAGCATCCAGGAGGCGACTCGGCGGCACAGCGCGCTGGACGGCATGTGCACGTGCTGTCGGGAACCGACGCCGCCGACCCTCTCGTCGATGAACGGCATGAGCATTGCGGCGAGAAGCCCGGGGCGCCATGACGTGTCGGAGTCGGAGAAGATCACCACCTCGCCGGTGGCCAGGCTCACACCCCTCGCCAGGGCGCCGCGCTTGCCGGTGTGCCGCCAGGGCACGACGCGCACCGTCGGGAACTGGTGGTCGGACAGCCGACCCAACAGCAGCAGGTCGAGATCGTCGACCACGAGGATGATCTCGTCCGGCCGCTCGGCCAACCAGGTGCGCAGGCAGCGTTCCAGCACGTCGGCGTCCTCCCGGAACACCGGGACGACGAGCGTGGTGGTGCAGCGGAAGTCGTTGACCGTTTCCCGGTAATGGTGGTGCGACAGGTACCGCCGGAGAAACCACACCGACCAGGAAAGAATTCCGATCAGGCCGAACGGAATCCACGTCGGGTTCACGGCAGACCTCTGGCTTCGGTTCAGTGCGACTATTCCCAGCCAGTCCCCCCTGGCGCGTGGTCAGGATAGCGACCGGAAAAGGCACGCATCCTGCGCGGAGTCGCTTCGCCGCGCAAACGTTCTGACCGCTGGTGACAGCGACGTGCGCGGGACGTCCCGATCGCATGACATCGTCGAGCAATCGAGCGGAAATCCCGCCCGGCGACCGGACCTGCCGGCCGGGTATTGCCCACGAAGGTGGTCGACGAGCAACAACCCTCGGTGCCCGCCGCTGCCGCACCACCATGATCGGATGGAGGCCACGAACGGTCATGACCTGACCGGGCGGCCCCGATCCGACTGCCGCGGACTACCCCACGCCGCTCGCCTGCACCCGACTGCCCGTCACCGGACTGCCGACCCGACTGCCCACACCGGACTGACGGCCGACCCGGGCCGATGGCCCCGGCCCTCACCCCCCGCTACGGCGGAAAACGGGTGCGAGCACTCGGAGGCCGAGAATGAACGAGATCACCAGCAGGTTGTAACCGATCAGCTCGTACAACCCGAGCGTCGGCGTCACCTGCGGGCCGCCGGCCGCGGACAGCAGCAGCACGGACATGATGCCGGTGACGCCGGCCAGGAACGCGACCAGCACCTGGGAGATGAGCCCGGTGAGTGCGGCGCGCCCGCGATCGTCGGTGAGCACACGGACGTTGACGGCGAACCGGCCGTGCTCGGCGGCGTTGGCAATGCGCTCGAATCGGCGGGGCAGCCGCCGCAAGATCGGGGTCAGCACGGCAAGTTCGTCCAGCGCTGCCCGCTTGAGCAGCGTCGGGGTCATCTGTTCGGTGGTCAGCGTGGCCGCGATACTGCGGCTCTCGGTGAGCAGATCGAAGTCGGGCGCCACCTCCAGCAGCGTGCCCTCGATGGTGGCGAGCATCCGGAAGACGGCCGCGATCTCCGGCGGAACGGTGAGCCGGTGCGAGGTGACGATCCGGAACAGCTGCCCGAACATCTGCGCGCTACCGGCCGAGGCGGCGGTACCGCCCACCACGAACCGGGCGAGGAAGCGGCCGAGATCGCGTTCCAGCGCCGCGTCGTCGACGTCCTCGGGGCGGGGCACCAGTTCGAGCAGTGCGTCGGAGACGGCAAGCGGGTCGGCCTGGTCGATGCCGACGAGAAGTCGTTGGATCGCCTCGCGCAGGTACTGATCGAGCCGGCCGACCGAACCGAAATCCAGCAGACCGACGTCGCCGTCCTCCAGCAGCAAGATGTTGCCTGGGTGCGGATCGGCATGGAAGAGGCCGTCCACGACCACCTGGTGGATGAAGAAGTCAAGGACCCGACGCGCCACTGCTGCGCGGCTGTCGCCGGCCCGGTCCAGCGCCCGGCCGGCTTCGCTGATCCTGATACCGATGAGGCGTTCCATCACCAGCACCGTGGATCCGGACCAGGCGGCGAACACCCTCGGGATCCGGAAGCCGTCGGCCGCGGCCAAGGCGGCGGATCGACGGATCGCCTCGATGTTCGCGGCCTCCACGCGGTAATCGAGCTCCTCGCGCAACGCCGTGGTCAGGCCATCGGCGAGTTCGGTGGCACCGATCGATCCGGCCCATTGCACCGATCCGCGGAGCCGTACGGCCAGCCAGCGCGCGATGTCCAGGTCCCGCTCCACGACGGTGACGATGCCCGGCCGGCGCACCTTGATCACGACCGCTTCGCCCGAGATCAACCTGGCCGTGTGCACCTGCCCCACCGATGCCGCGGCCAGCGGCTGCTGGTCCACCCCGGCGAAGGCCTCGTCGATGGGCCGGGCGAAGGCAGCGACCAGAACGGGCTCCACCTGCTCCCACGGCACCGGATCGGCGTCGTCCTGTAGCCGGCGCAACTCGTCAACCACCTCGGCCGGCAACAGGTCGCGTCTGGTGGCCAGGATCTGCCCGATCTTGACGAAGGTGACCCCGGCCTCGTTGAGCGCCGCGGTGAGCCGGCGGCCCAATTCCGTTCGCCCGGTGGACGTCTCCAGCGCGCGCCGCCGGCGTCCCGCGGCATACGGCCACAGTCCGTGCCGGAAGACAATTCTCACGATCTGCCAGGAACGACGGGTGCGGGCCAGCCGGCCGCGCAGACCCCGCCCCCACACGCCGGGCAGCGGCAGGGATCCATACGGAACGAACGCCTCCGCGATCACCATCAGCAGCATCCCGGCGAGGATGGTGCACATCGCCGCCAGCAGCACCAACCAGCCCAGCCGGCCGTCCGACACACCCGCGCCCACCGCATCGGCGATCGCGAACAGGATCGGCTGGTAGACCAGCAGCGCGAAGAACCCGCCGATCAGCAGCCGCACCGGTCCCAGGCGCACGCCCAGCATCCGTTGCACCAGGAACCCGAACAGCACCGCCGTGGCGATGGAGAACACGAAGGCAACAGGTGTGGTCAGCCAATCCACGGCCATTCCTCCCGACACAACCGTTGGGCAACGGGCAGTTTCGCCGCCCTCGTGCAGTGACGGCCGCAGCGCGGCGCCCCAGCAGCACACTTTTCGAGTCAAAGTACCGGCCGTTCGAGGACTGCCACCGTACTTTCCCCGGCCGATTCACCGGTGATCACGGCGTCCTCCGGCCGACCATCATCGACCCGACCGCTGGCGGATCCGTGGCCGGGCTGCTCTGATGACCCGGTGAGCAAAGCGTCGAGTAGCAGGGAGCCTTCGGAGGCCGGCCCGGGCGCGGGGCCGGACGGCAGCGCCGCGGTCGATGAGTACATCGGCCGCTTCCCGGCGAACGCCCAGATCGCGTTGCAGCAGGTGCGGCAGCGGATCCACGCGGTTGTCCCGGGCGCCGGTGAGGCCATCCGCTACGACATGCCCACCATCACCGTGGACGGCCGGTCGTTGATCCACTTCGCCGGATGGAAGCACCACCTGTCGCTGTATCCGGTGCCCGACGGGGTTCCTGATTTCGAACAGGACATCGCCCCGTTCCGGTCGGGCAGGAGCACGGCGAGATTCCACTATGCGCAGCACCCACCCGCCGGATTGATCGAGCGTCTCGTGGCGCTGCAGCTCGAGCAGCGCGGCCGGCGGGACGCCTGACGCGACCGTCTGCGCTGCGACCACATCCGGTGAGGCCGGCGCGATTCAGACCGGTGGCTTTGGGTAACGCTGGGTGAGGTATCGCACGGTGCGGCGCACCGGGCGCCAGGGATGATGGCGGTGCAGGAGAAACTTGGTTCTGGTTCGGGCAGCTCAGGTCGGAAAGGGTCGATGACGACCACGGTGCGGGAACTGATGGGACCGCCGTCGCCGTCGGTGCACCACGAGGAATCCGTGGTCACCGCCGCCCGCCGGCTGCGGGCGCATGCCACCGCGGCGGTGCCGGTGCGCGGTCCGCTGGGCGAGTTCATCGGCATGCTGACCGGCAAGGACATCATCGACAGGTGCGTCGCCGACGGCCAGGACCCGCGGACGACGACAGCCGGCTCGCTGGTGATAGCCCCCGGGCCCGTCGTCCACCCGGACGACGACGCCGGATCCACCGTCCTCGACCTGCTGCTGGGTCAACCGGTCCCGATGCTGCCGGTCGTAGAGGACGGGCAGCTGGTCGGACTGATCACCCTGGACGCCATCGCAGCACACCTGGTCGACACCATCGTCGAGGACGACGACGTCATCGAGGGTGACCGGTGGTGGTGGGGCGAATGAGCCACGCGGCTCGGTGACCGTCGACACCGGCCGGCAGGCGTCAGGACCGCAGCCGCTGCAGCAGGTGGTCGATCTCTGTCTCGCGGAACGGCAACCGGCCGCCGGCCACCACCTCGGCCGCGAGGTCGCGCAGCTTGCGGTTGTTGTCCTGGCTGGCCCTGGTCAGCAGAGCAAACGCCTGCGCCGCAGGCAACCGGTGGGTCATCATCAGGACCCCGGTCGCCGTGCCGATGGCCCGGTTGCTGTCCAACGCGTTGCGCATCTGACCCGCCCGGCCCTGCGCCGTGCTGATCTCCCGTTCCCGCAGCCGGTGCAGCTCGTGCGACGTGCGGACCCGGGCGAGCAACTCACCGGACTCGAACGGCTTGACGACATAGTCGTCGGCCCCGGCGGACAGCCCCTCGGTCGCCGCGCCGGACCCGCCGCGGGCTGTCAGCACGATGATCGGCAATCTCGCCGCCGCCCCGGGCGCCGCACGGGTCCTGGTGACCAGCTCGAGGCCGTCGATGCCCGGCAGCATCACATCGGTGAGCAGCAGATCGACGACGACGGCCCCGTCGCCGGTGAGCAGCGCGTCCGCGGACTCGGCGTCGGGCACCGCACGGACCAGCCAGCCGTCCGCCGCCAGCAGCCGCGACAGGTACAGCCGCAGGTCCGGGTCGTCCTCGACCAGCAAGACCGTCGGCCGGGTCGGCCCGGCCGAGCCCGGCGCTGGCCCCGCGGGTGACACCGGAACCAGCTCCGTGTCGTCGGTACCGGCCGCCGCGGCGGAACTGCCGGACGGCACCGCGGTGGCGGACAGCGCTTCGTGATCGCCGCGCGGGAGGGTCACGGTGAACGTGCTGCCGACGCCCGGTGAGCTGATCAGCGCGACGTGTCCGTGATGGGCGTCGACCAGGTCGGAGACCAGCGCCAGCCCGATACCCGCGCCCTCGATCTCGCCACTGGACTGCGCCCGGTAGAACCGCTCGAAGACCTTGGGCTGCTCCTCGGCGCTGATCCCGATGCCGGTGTCCGTCACGCTCAGCACGACGGATTCGACGGTGGCCTGCAGGTCCACGGCTATGCTGCCGGCCCGGGTGAACTTGACGGCGTTGGCGACCAGATTTGTGACAATGGTGGCCCACATGGCGTTGTCCACCAGGGCCATCGTGCGATCCGGCGGCACCGTGACGTCCAGCCGCAGGCCCGCGTGCTCGGCGGTCGAACGGAACATGCTCGCCGTGTTCGCCGTCGCCTTCGCGACGTCGACCGGTTCCCGCTGCGCGGCAAGGGTATTGGCCTCGGCCTGGGCGAAATCCAACAGAGCGTCGACGATCCGGCGCAACCGCCCGGCAGCCCGCACCGCGGCATTCACCCGCTCGACCTGGTCGGTGCGCAGTCCCTCGTCCGGGTCGAGCAGATCCTGCAGCGGGGCGAGCAGCAGGGTGAGTGGCGTCCGCAGCTCATGGCTGACGTTCTGGAAGAACTGCATCTTCACCAGGTCGAGTTCGGCCAGCACCCGCACCTGCCGGCGTTCGCTCTCGTAGGCCTTCACGTCGGTCAGCGCATTGCCGACCTGCACCGCCAGCAAGGACAGGAACGCGCGGTACTCCTCGTCCAGCGGCCGGTTGGGGTTGATGCCCAGCACCATCGCACCGAGCGGCCGCGTGCCCGGCCCACCGACCAACGGCAGCGCCACACCCCGATCGGGCAGCAGCTGACCGATCGGGCCGGGGGTGAGCTGGTCGCCGAGCCGCTCCCGCAGGCCGTCGAGGATCTGGACCTTCCCGGTCTCCAGTGCGGTGACGATCTCCGCGCCCACCGGGGTGCCCTCGGTGACAGCCACCCCCGGACCCCAGGCGTCACCGCGAATCCCGTAGGAGCCGACGCACCGCAGCTGTTCGTCGCCTTCCTCGCGCAGCACCATCGCGGCGAACGGCGCGCTGTGCCGAGTGCCGGCGAGCACATCCAGCATCGCCCGGCAGGTGTTGGTCGTGCTGCCCGCCCTGGTGGCCGACAGTCCGGCAAGGTCACGCACCAGCCGCAGCCGACGCTCGCTGATCACCTGCCGGGTGGTCTCGGTGCTGACATTGCAGACAGCAACCACCTCCCCGTCGTCGTCGATGACGGGGTTGTAGGAGAAGGTGAAATAGCACTCCTCGGGATACCCGTTGCGGTCCAGGACCATCGGCAGATCCTTGCGACCGACGGGCCGGCCCCGCGTCTTGACCTGTTCCATGAGCGGGCCGATGACGTCGTCCCAGAGCTCGGGCCACACCTGCTTGGTGGCCCGGCCCAGTGCGAACTCGTGCTTACCCAACCCCATCAACGGAATGAAGGCGTCGTTGTACAACACCGTCAGCTCGGGGCCCCAGTGCAGCGACATCGGCGACCCGGAATTCAGGGCGAGCCGCAGCACCGATCGCAGATCCGCGGACCAGGTCTCGACCCGGCCCAACGGCGTCGCCGACCAATTCGTCGATCGGCATCGCGCCTTCATCTCGCCAGGCCCGTCGAACAGGGACGAACTGGACGCGTCCAAGGCGATCATTCACCACCGGAATCTGACGGGCAGGGGCACCTCTCGGCCACAGATGGGTGGCGCCGACCACGATAACCGCTGCGCCGTCGGGCGCGGTGCTGTTGCCGTGCCCTCCAGCGCGAGACGTCCCGGATCGTCCGAAAGACGAAGCGAACTCGGTCCGTCGGCCGTCGTGCAGCAACGCCGGCGCACCATCCGGCACACCGTCGACAGGCGCCGCAGGGGCGGTGTGGATCAAGATTGCGAGAGGCGTCCATCCGCCCCGGCGTCGCGGGGCCCCGCCGGGAGGAGCGCGAGGTGAGCATGCTGCTGCAGGCAGGCACCGTGGTCGCCGGCACAGCGGTGTTGCGGCCCGGGTGGCTGGAGATCACCGGCGATCGGATCGGTGCCGTCGGCGGCGGCGATCCACCACGCGCTGCCGACGTCAGCTACGACGACCACACCGTGGTTCCCGGCTTCGTCGACATGCACGTGCACGGCGGTGGGGGTGGCGGATTCGGTGGCTGGGTGGAACGGGCGCAGTCCGCGGTGCGCTTCCACCTCCGGCACGGCACCACCTCGATGCTCGCGAGCCTGGTGACGGACAGCACAGACGTGCTGGTTCAGCAGGTGCAGAACCTGGAGAGCCTGATCGAGTCCGGGATGCTCGCCGGCGTGCACCTGGAGGGCCCGTGGCTCAACGCCCGCCGGGCCGGGGCGCACCGGACGGTGCTGCTCCGCGATCCCACCCGCGACGAACTGGATGCGTTGCTGTCGGCCGGCCGCGGCAGCATCCGGATGATCACCCTGGCGCCGGAACGGGCCGGTGCCCTGGACACGATCCGGCAGATCACCGCAGCGGGGGTGATCGCCGCGATGGGACACACCGACGCGTCCTACGACACCGCGGTGCGGGCCATCAACGCCGGCGTCACCGTCGGCACCCACCTGTTCAACGCCATGCGCCCGATCCACCACCGCAATCCTGGTCCGATCGTCGCCCTGCTGGAGGACGAGCGCGTCACCGTCGAGCTGATCGGCGACGGCGTGCACGTCCACCCGTCGCTGTACCGGTTGGCCTCGGTGTCCGGTGTGGGCGCCCTCGCCCTGGTCACCGACGCCACCGAGGCCGCCGGCATGCCGGACGGCCGACACCGGCTCGGCGACATGGACGTGGACGTGCGGCACGGGATCGCGACGGTGGCGGGCACCGACACGCTGGCCGGCGGAACCGGCACGATGGACGGGTTGTTCCGGTTCGCGTTGCGGCACAGCGCATCCGCCGGTGATGCCGCCCTGTTCGAGGCGGTCACCCACTGCTCCACCGCTGCGGCCGAGGCGATCGGACTGGCCGACGTCGGGCTGCTGCAGGCGGGATACCTGGCCGACCTGGTCGTCCTGGACCGCGACCACCGGCCGCGCGCCGTGCTGCGCCGCGGGGAATGGGTGGACGGCGTCAAGATCGGTGGCTGACCGGTTCCCCGTCGTCCGCGGCCGGAGTTGCCGGCCCACCGGCCGCCGTGGTCACCTGTCCGGACAGGTCGGCAGAAGGGCTCGGAGATGACGCACGGCGGATCACCGCACCGCACCGGCGGATCTGACACGGCCGGCTCCGAGATTGCCGGGGCGGCGGTCGACGGCGCGAGCGACGGATCTGCCGCGTCCCACCCGCCGCCCGACGAGCCGAACCTCACCGCGCTCGCCGAGGTGGAGGACCGGGTGCTGTGGATCTCCACCGCCATCGTCGATCACGCGAACCGCCTGCGGCCCAACGTGTCCGGGCTGAAGGTCGGTGGCCACCAGGCTAGCAGCGCGTCCATCACCACGATCATGACGGCATTGTGGCTGCAGTGCCTGCGCGCGGACGACCGGGTCTCGGTCAAGCCCCACGCCTCCCCCGTGTTGCACGCCCTCGAGTTCCTGCTCGGGCAGCTCGACACGTCGGCGATGACCACACTGCGGCAGTTCGGCGGGCTGCAAAGTTATCCCAGCCGCGCGAAAGATCCGGTGCCGGCCGACTATTCGACCGGCTCGGTGGGCATCGGGGCGACCGCTCCGCTGTGGGGCGCACTCGCCCGGCGGTATGTCGGAAGCCACTTCGGTGCTGCCGGCGCGGGCCGGCAGTACTCGCTCGTGGGCGACGCCGAACTGGACGAGGGCGCCGTCTGGGAGGCCGTGCTCGACCCGATGGTCCGCGAACTCGGCGAGGTCGTCTGGATCGTCGACCTCAACCGGCAGTCGCTGGACCGGATCGTCCCCACCATGGGGGTGGACCGCCTGGAGGGCATGTTCGGCGCAGCCGGCTGGCAGGTGATCACCGTCAAGTACGGCCGGCTGCTGGACGCGCTGTTCGACCGGCCGGGCGGGACGGCGCTGCGCCGGCGGATCGATCAGATGACCAACGCCGAATACCAGCGGCTGTTGCGTCATCTGCCCGAACGGGTCCGGGAACTTCTGCCCGGCAACGGACCTGGGGCCACAGACATCAGCGCACTGATCGCCGACATCTCCGACGACGAGCTGATGCGCGCCCTGCGGAACCTGGGTGGCCACGACCTCGCAGCGCTGCTGGACGCCTTCGGCCGGATCGACGACTCGCGACCGACGGTGATCCTCGCCTACACCCTCAAGGGACACCGACTGGCCACCGAGGGCCACCCCCAGAATCACTCGGCGTTGCTCACCGAAGCGCAGATGCACCAACTGGCCGGGGCTCTCGGCGCCGACCTGACCGATCCGTGGCAACGCCTCGACCCGGCGACACCGGCAGGCCGGCTGTGCCGGCAGGCCGCGGAACGGTTGCACCGCGATCCGGTGCCGCCGTCCCGTGCCGTCGCCGTTCCGGCGGACCTCGGCCGGACCCGGACGGGCACCACCACCACCCAGGCGGCGCTGGGCCGCACCCTGCTCGACCTGATCCGGGCCGACCCGGACGTCGGCGCTCGCGTGGTGACGGTCACCCCGGACGTCAGTTCCAGCACCAACCTCGGCGGCTGGGTCAACAAGGTCGGCGTGTGGTCGTTCGACGACCGCAAGGACTGGTTCACCGATGACGCCGAGACGATCCTGCACTGGCGCGAGCACCCGAAGGGACAGCACATCGAACTCGGCATCGCCGAGCTGAACCTGGTCGGGCTGATCGGCGAGCTCGGCGCGACCTGGAGCCGGTGGCAGCAGCCGTTGCTGCCGATCGGCGTGGTCTACGACCCGTTCGTGCAAAGGGCGCTGGAGCCATGGTCTTTCGGAATCTATGCCGGTGGCCAATCCATCCTGGTCGGCACCCCGTCGGGCGTCACGCTCGCCGCGGAGGGCGGTGCGCACCAATCCATCACCACGCCGTCGCTGGGATTGGAGCAGCCCGGCTGCGTCACCTGGGAGCCGGCCTTCGCGCAGGACACCGAGTGGTGCCTGCTGGCCGCGCTCGACGGTCTCGGCCGCCCGGACGGGCAGTCGGCGTACCTGCGGCTGTCCACCCGACCGGTCGACCAGCAGCTCGCCGACGTGCCGACCCAGTCGGCGGCCCGGGAGACCCGGCGCCGTCGGGCCGTCGCCGGTGGCTACCTGCTGCGCCGCGCCGAGCAGCCCACGGTCACTGTCGCCGGGATGGGGGCACTGATGCCGGAGGTGCTGGCCGCCGCCGACCAGTTGGCGCAGCTCGGTTTTGCGGCCGACGTGCTGTGTGTGACCAGTCCCGGCCAGCTGTTCCGCGCGGTCCAGGCGCGCCGCGGGTTGGCCGACGCGCCGAGCTGGATCCTCGACGCGGTGCTGCCCGCGGACCGGGCCCGGCCCCTGGTCACCGTGCTGGACGGTCACCCGCACACCCTGGCCTTCCTGGCCGGGGTGAACCGGGTCGCGGCCACGCACCTCGGGGTCACCCGGTTCGGGCAGAGCGGCGACCTGCCGGACGTGTACCGGCACCACGGGCTCGACGCCGACGCCATCGTCCGCGCGGCGCTGGGCCTGCTGGATTGATCGCGCGGCCGAAAAGCGACCTGCTGCGCCGGCCACGACGCGGCGCATCGGCGAGCGGAGTCAGCTGGGCGAGCTGAACGTCACCACGACGGCCCTGTTCCCCGGATCCGACGCCGGCTGCACGATGGGTTTCGCGCTGCCGTAGCCCACCACCTCGGCGATGTTCTTGGCCGGAACCTTCAGTTCCCGCAGCAGAGCAGCCACTTCCGTTGCCCGGCGCGTGGACAGGTCCTTCGCGAAAGCCTCGTCGCCGTCGGGTGTTCCGGCGGTGTGCCCCTCGACAGTGATCCGGGTGTTCGGCTGCAGGGTGCCGATGCAGTCACCGAGCGCCTTGAGCGTCGCCGCCTTGTCGATCAGGGCCGGCTGGTCGGGCACGAACAACGCCGGCGACGGCAGGGTGCAGGTGCGCACCGCGCCCTGCTGCTGGGCGTTGATGGTGTCGTTCGGGTCGGGCACCGGAACGGCCGGGATGGTGCCGGTACCGGCTCCGGTGCCCGTGCCGTCGAAGAATGTCACCTTGGCGGCGCCGCCCGCAGTGGCCAGCCCCTCCCAGATGGCGTGCAGGTAGCCGACCTGCAGTTTGGAGAGCTTTTTCTGCTGGCCGGCGACCGGGGTCACCACGAACGTCACGTCCCGCCCCGTCAGGTCGGGCACGGCCTTCGCCTTCTGCACCGCCTTGACCACCGCCGGCGGCGACTCGTCGAAGGCGAGCTGACGGAAGTCAACCGGGGCCTGCGTGTCGAGCAGCGGGGAGAACACCCACACCGGGCTGCCTTTCGGCGACGACACCGCGTCGAGCCCGGCGAGGGTTGCCCGCCCGGGAGATTGCGCCTGCAGGCCGTTCATCTGCTCCGTCAGGGTGCTCACCGCGGCGGTGGGGTCGCTCGCCAGGTCGATCGGTTCGGTCTTCGTTGTGCCGTCTCCGGCGACGCCGACCCATTCGGCTCCGGATCCCTTGCCGCCGAGCGCAGCCATCTCCGCGGCAATGGCGTCGGGCACCGCGATGGCGGCCTCGTTGGTCGAGCCCGCGGTGCTGATGACGCTGGCACCCACCTTGACCGGCTTGGGCGCCGCGGAGCTGGTCGGCGACTGGCTCTCTGGTGACGTCGATGCCGAGTTGGAGCTGCATCCCGCCAGCAGGACGAGTGCCAGAACGCCGGCCAGCGCTCCGGCCCGGACGGGAACGGGTGGGTCGTACCGTCTGCGGCGCATCCGGCCAGGGTAGGACAGAGGTTTGCGCGGTCACGAATCCGTGGCCGCGGCTGCAGTGATGGTCACAACGGGTGCACCACCTGCCCCGGCCGTGCGTCAGAAGCCGGACGGTTGGGTAAAGACCATGCGGCCGCTCCGTGGCGCCGGGCGTCCACGGACGAACGGTGCGCGCCGGCACCCGCTGTGCCGCACACCAACCACCGCGTCGGGTGGGATCAACGAGCGAACCGGAGGTGAGGATGACCGCGGTGGGCACCGTCATCGCCGGTCGCTACCGGCTGGTCGATCAGCTCGCGGTCGGCGGGATGGGGTCGGTCTGGCGGGCGTGGGACGAACTGCTGGAGCGGCCGGTGGCGGTGAAGCAACTGCTCACCCAAGCGGGACTGAGCCACGACGACACCGACACCGCGCGCCTGCGGATCATCCGGGAGGCGCGGATCACCGCCCGGCTGCACCACCCCAACGCGGTCACCCTCTACGACGTCGTCGAGCACGACGGACATCCGTGCCTGATCATGCAGTACGTCCCGTCGAAGAGCCTGAGCACGCTGATCCGGGAGAGCGGGCCGGTGGACATCCGGTTCGCCACCAGGACGGGTGCGGAACTCGCCTCCGCGCTGGCCACGGCGCACCGGGTCGGCGTGGTGCACCGGGATGTCAAGCCGGGCAACGTGCTGATCACCGAGGATGGCTCGGCCAGGCTCACCGACTTCGGCATCTCGCACGCCGTCGGCGACGTCACGCTGACCTCGACCGGGGTGCTCACCGGCACGCCCGCGTTCCTGGCCCCGGAGGTCGCCCGCGGCGAGCAATCGGGCTTTCCCGCCGACGTCTTCTCCCTCGGTGCCACGCTGTACGCGTCGCTCGAGGGTTTCCCGCCGTTCGGCACCGACCCGAACCCGATGGCGGTGCTGCACCGGGTGGCCTCGGGAAAGATGTTGCCGCCGCAGCGGACCGGGCCGTTGACGCCGCTGATCACCCGCATGCTGTCCACCGAACCATCGGCGCGGCCGACCATGACCGAGGTCGGCGCCACGCTGAACGGCCGGCTGACCCAGGAGCCGGAACGTTCCGACACCCAGAGCCGGTCCACCTTCGCACTCACGGTGCGCGAGGAGGCCGACGGCCAGGCCCTGCGCGAGCAGCCCCCGCCGTATCAATCCCCTCAGCTGCCACCGCCGGCGTCCCACCAGCCGTCGGAGCGGTCCGCGCCGCCAGCGCCCGCGGCCCGCACGCTGGCCACTCCCCTGCCGATGCTGCCCGCGGACGACCCGGCGCCATCCAACGGAACCGGGTCCGGACCGCCCGCCCCGCCGGTGTTCCCGGCCGCCCGGGACGACGCACCCGGCCGCCGACGACGCATCGCCGTCGTGGCCGGCACCGTCGCCGCGCTGGTCGTGCTGATCGCCGCAGTGGCGTTGCTGCTCAACCGTCCCGGTGACAACCCCACCGCGGCCGGCGACCCTGAGACCGGATCGGCGTCGTCGTCCATCGGACCGGCTCCGACCTCGGCGGCCGGGCGAACCTCGCCGGCACCGTCCACCCCGGCCGCGGCGCCGGCCGCTTCCGCCGCCCCGTCCGCCACCGCGCCCTCGCCGGCCGCGTCGTCGCCCGCACCGGCAACCACGACCTCCGGGCGCACCGCCGCCGCCGCGCAGCCCGCCACGACGAAACCCGAGGACAGCAGCCGCGAATCGTCCTCGAGTGCGGCGCCGGCGGCGGGCAGCGGCGGCGGCAATGGGCAAGGTCAGGACGCCCCGAACGCCGGCCGGCTGGCGGCCGCGATCACCGACTACTACGCGGTGATGCCCCGGGACACCGACCAGGGCTGGTCGCGGCTGACGGCCAACTTCCAGAACGGGATCGCGCAGAACCGGGATTACTACGAGTCGTTCTGGGACGGCATCGAACGGGTCACCGCCGAGGACGTCACCGCCAGCCCGCCGGGCACCGCCGAGGCGACCATCACGTACTTCTTCAAGGACGGCAGGGTGTCCACCGAACGCACGGTGTACTCGCTCGTCGAGCAGGACGGCACCATCAAGATCGACAACTCGTCGGTGGTCGGCTGACCAGAGGTGCTGACCGTGACTCCGCTCACGAGCATGCAGTCGACTCCCGGACGACCAACCGGTGCCCCGGCACATGCTGTTGCATGGAGGCGCCGGGGTTGTCCATCCGGCGCACCAGCGCCCTGATCGTCATGTCGGCCAGTTGTTCGATGTCGGGTGAGACGGTCGTCAGGGTGGGGTTGGAGTACCGGCCGTCGGGGATGTCGTCCCAGCCGACGACGGCGACGTCGTCGGGCACCCGCACGCCCGCGAGACGCAGCGCGTACAGCGCTCCCATGGCGAGCAGGTCGTTGCCGCACACCATCGCGTCGATCGGCGTCTTGCGGCGGAGGAACTTTCGCGTCCCGGAGGCGCCCGGCTCCCGCTGGTAGGTCAATGCAGGAATGACCAGGTCGTCGGTGAAGGCGATGCCGGCCTCGTCGAGTGCTTCGCGGTAGCCCTGCAGGCGCAGGTCCGCGGTCCGGTTCCGCCGGTGGTGCTGCGCGCCGAGAAACGCGATCCGGCGTCGCCCGGTCTCGATCAGGTGCGTGGTGGCCTCGCGCACCGACGAGATGCTGTCGTAGGTCAGGTGGTCGACGTCGGAACCCGCGATGTACTCACCCAGGAACACGGTGGGGATCTTCTTCTGCAGGAACTGCATCGAGGCGAGGTCGGCACTGATCGGCGAGAAGATGACGCCGTCGAAGGTGCGGACGGACAGACTGCCCGCGACCTGCCGCTCGATGCGCGGGTCACCACCGGTCTCCTCGATGCACACCGCCAACCCGTGACCGCGCGCCGCCTCGATCACGGCGTGCGCGAGGGCCGCGAAGTACGGCGAGCCGATCTCCGGAACGACCAGCGTGACGGTGTCGCTGCGGCCCCGGCGGAGTTGCCGGCCGGCGGGATCGGGCTGGTATCCGAGCTGGTCGATAACGGCCTGGACACGTTCTCGGGTTTCTTGACCGACATTGGGTTTGTCGTGAACGACATTGGAAACAGTCTTCCAGGACACCCCGGCGAGCGCGGCGACGTCTTTGATCCGAGCAGGCCGTTGCCCCCCGGGCGTGCCCCTGACGTTCGTGGTCATCCGCTCATCCTCCGGGATGGTGGTCCGGTGTGGGCTGTCGGAGCTCCCAGGTCGATTGGCCAGGGGTTGTTGACACCGCAAGTCTAACGTTGTACCAATAGGGTCGCTCAATGAAGAGGGACGGCGATGACGTTCTTGCCACACCGCCGGCGGGTAGTGCCTTCCTTCTTCTCCGGCGACCTGTGCACGCCCAGACACCTTGTCTGGCAACTCATCCCCCGTCTGCTGGTATGACCTCGACGGTCGGCCGCGGACGTCCGTCCGTCCCGGAAAGGCTCTTCATGTCCGCTTTCTCCAGCCCGTTGTCCCGCCGCCGGTTCTTCGGTGTCACCGGCGCTCTGGCCGGCGGCGTCGCCCTCGCCGCCTGTGGCGGCGGATCGAACCCGCCCGGAGTCGGGGGTGGGGCGGCCGAGTCGTCCGGGAGCGGCGGCACGGCGTATGACGGCCCGAACGTGACGGTGGCCTTCTGGAACGGCTGGACCGGCGCCGACGGCGAGCAGGCGCAGAAGATGGTTGACCAGTTCAATTCGGAGAACCCGAAGATCAAGGTCAACATGAACGTCTACCAGTGGGCGGACTTCTTCAAGAAGCTGCCCGCTGCGGTGCGCACCGGCAACGGCCCGAACATCGCCGTCATGCACATCGACGACATCGCCACCAACGCCGCCCAGCAGGTGATCCAGCCCATCAGCGACATCGCGACGGCGCTGAACCTGCAGGAGTCGGAGTACGAGGCGGCCGTCTGGCAGGGCGGCCTCTACAACGACCAGCGCTACGGCATCCCGATCGACGTGCACAACCTGGGCCTGTACTACAACAAGGATCTGTTCGAGAAGGCCGGCCTCGATCCCGAGAAGCCGCCGACGACCAACGACGAGTACATGAACGCGCTGGACAAGCTGAAGTCGGCGGGCATCCAGGGTCACTGGGTCTCCCCCTTCCAGTTCACCGGCGGATTCACATTCCAGTCGCTGCTCTGGCAGTACGGTGGCGAGCTGTTCAACCAGGACAACACCGAAGCGACGTGGAATTCCGAATCCGGGGTGAAGGCGCTGACCTGGCTGACCGACCTGATCAAGAACGGTTACAGCCCGTCCAATGTCGCGCAGGACGCTGATTACATCGCCCTGAAGAATTCGCAGAATGCCTTCAACTGGAACGGCATCTGGCAGGTCAACGACGCCACCCAGCTGCCGAAGCCCAAGATCGGCGCGGCAGCGCTCCCGGTGATCGGGGACAAGGCGGGCGTGTGGGGGAACTCCCACCAGTTCGTGCTCCCGGTCAACAGCAGCGCCGACGCCAACACCACCGAGGCGAGCCGGTACTTCATCAACTGGTTCACCAAGAACGACGCCGAGTGGGCGAAGAGCGCGAAGGTGCCGGCGACCAAGACCGGTGCCGAGAGCGCCGATTTCAAGAAGCTCACCGAGTTGCAGCCGTTCGCCGAAGAGGTGCCCGCGGTGCGCTTCCCACCGGCGGTTGCCGGCATCGGTGACGCCCTGGCCAAGATGTACGACGCCGTCAACGCCGCGGTGCTGGGCGCCAAGGATCCGGCATCGGCGCTGAACGACGCCGCGCAGCAGGCGAACGGCATCCTGGCGGACAACAAAGCCAAGTTCGGCTGATCGGCGTGAGCATCTCCAGTCCCGCACAGCCAACGGGGAATACCCAGCCTGCGGTGACACCAGCACCGACGAGCAAGGGGGTGTCTGGCAAGACCAAGGCGCCACAGCGCCGCAAGCAGGGCTGGGCGGTGACCCCGTACCTGTTCCTGCTGCCGTTCGGGGTCATCTTCATCGGATTCGTCCTGGTCCCGGCGGTGTACGGCTTCTACATCAGCCTGCACAACTACAGTTTCACCCTCCCCCGCCAGCCTTTCATCGGGTTCCAGAACTACATCGACCTGTTCACCCCCGGCAGTCGGGACGCGGCGAACTTCTGGCAGAGCATGAAGGCGACGGCGATCTTCACCGTCATCAGCGTGCCGTTCCTGGTGGTGCTGCCGCTGTGCATCGCATTGCTGCTCAACCAGGTGTTCCCCGGTCGGACATTGTTCCGGGCGATCTATTTCGCGCCCTACGTGCTCGGTGTCGCCGTGGTCGGCGTGCTGTTCCGGTTCCTGCTCGACCCGAACATCGGGATGGTCAATTTCTATCTCGAGAAGCTGGGCCTCGATCAGGGCATTCCCTGGACGACGCAATTGCCGTGGGCGTGGATCTCGCTGGTGGCGATGACCGTCTGGTGGACGATGGGCTTCAACGCGATCATCTACCTCGCCGGTCTGCAGGACATCTCGCCGACGCTCTACGAGGCCGGCCGGATGGACGGCGCCTCGACCTGGCAGCAATTCAGGTTCATCACGCTGCCGGGCCTGCGGCCCGTGCTGATGTTCGTGCTGACCGTGACCATCCTGGCGTCGGCCAACATGTTCGGCCAGGCGTACCTGGTCACCCAGGGCGCCCCGGCGAACGAGACCAGGACCGCGCTGATGTACATCGCCCAGGTGGGTCTGGGTGAGTACCGGCAGGGCATCGCGGCAGCGATGTCGTACATCGTGGCGCTGATCCTGATCGGCATCTCGATCATCAATTTCCGGCTGTTCCGTACCGGTTCGGAGGCGTGATGTCGACTTCCGCCGTTCAGGCGCCCGCTACTGCCCCGCGGGCCGAGAAGCCGGGCCGGGCACCGGGTCACGTCGCCCGCCGGATCCTCTTCTGGCTGACGCTGATCTTGTTGTCGATCATCTTCATCGCGCCGCTGTTCTGGATGCTGTCGACGTCGCTGAAGACACCCAACGAGGCGACCAGCCTGCCGCTGACGTGGATCCCCAGCGAGATCGACACCTCGTCCTACGCACAGCTGCTGTCATTGAATTCCGTGACGCCGGTGCTGCGCTGGTTCCTCAACAGCCTGGTGGCCGGGCTCGCCAATGCCGCGCTGATCGTGGCGATCGACGCCATGGCGGCGTACGCACTGGCCCGCATGCGCTTCCGCGGCCGGGGGATCATCTTCGGCACCGTCGTCGGCACCATCTTCCTGCCGGCGTTCGTGTTCCTGGTGCCGAACTTCCTCATCGTGTACCAGCTGGGCTGGCTGGACACGCTGTGGGCCATCATCATTCCCAGCGCCGGCGGCGCTTTCGGGGTCTTCTTCCTGTACCAGTTCTTCAGCGGCCTGCCGAAGGAATTGGAAGAGGCGGCCGAGATCGACGGTGCCAACCAGTGGACCATCTTCTTCAAGGTCCTGCTGCCGCTGGCCCGACCGGCATTGGCCACCCTGGCGGTGCTCTCCTTCCTCACCAACTGGAACGACTTCCTGTGGCCGGTGTACGTGCTGTTCAGTTCCAGCCAATTGACGCTGCCGGCGGGCCTGTCGACGCTGCAGGGTGCGGCGACGACCAACTATCCGCTGATCATGGCGGGCGCGGTGATCGCCAGCGTCCCGGCGCTGATCCTGTTCGTCGCGGCGCAGAAGCAGATCGTCAGCAGCGTCGCGCGAAGTGGCCTCACGGGGTCGTGATCGCCCGATCCGTTCGCCGCGGCTGCGCCTTGGCAGCCGCGACCGCACTGATCGCCCTCGGTACCGGGTGCGGCACGTCCGCGCCCGGTGCCGGCGGGTCCCCCTCGTCGCCGGCCGTGTCGTCCGGGGCGGCGTCCGGATCGGCCGGGCAATCCGATGCAACGCCGGCAGCGCCCGGCCCGGGCGAATTCGTCAATCCCGTCGTCAGCGAGGACTTTCCCGACCCTGGAGCGCTGCGGGTCGGCAAGACCTTCTACCTCTACGCGACGCAGGGCAACGGCGAGAACATCCAGGTCCGCACGTCACCCGACCTGGTCACGTGGACCGCGCAACCCGATGCCCTGCCCACGCTGGGTCGGTGGGCCGGAGCCGGGAAGACCTGGGCGCCGGAGGTTCTCGCCGTCGACGGCAGCTACGTGATGTTCTACACCGCCGCGGACATCGCGTCGGGCAGGCAGTGCATCGGACGTGCGGTCGCCAAGTCCCCGGGCGGCCCGTTTACCGACACGTCGGCGAAGCCGCTGGTGTGCCAGGCCGATGAGGGCGGCTCCATCGATGCGAGCCCGTTCAGGGCGCCCGACGGATCGCTCTACCTGTACTGGAAGAACGACGGCAATTGCTGCGGCCTGCCGGTCACGTTGTACGGGCAGGAGATGGACCCGGCCGCCGCGACCCTCACCGGCAGGCCCGTCGCCCTGCTGAGCAACACCCAGGCCTGGCAGGGCAACCTGATCGAGGCACCGGAAATGTTGTCCCGCAACGGCTCCTACTACATGTTCTATGCGGCGAACGACTACGGCTCCGACGCCTACGCCGAGGGATTCGCCACCTGCACCGGCCCACTCGGCCCCTGCAAGGACAACCCCGAACCCTTGTTGAAGACGACCGCCGATGCCGCCGGGCCCGGACATGCCTTCCTGCTGACCGTCGGCAAGGAAACCTGGATCTTGTACCACGCCTGGCCCCCGGACGCCATCGGTTCCGCGCGCCCCGGCCGGCAGGTGTGGCTGGACAAGGTCGAGTGGACCGCGGCGGGACCCGAAGTCGACGGACCCGACGCGGAACCGCAGCCCCGCCCGGACGTCTCCGTCGGCGGATGATCCGCCGGCTCGTTGGCCGTGTTCATCGCCGAGCCGAGCCTGTTGGCACGCCCACGATCGCGAAAGGCATTCGTGCACTCCATCACTGACTTCATCGACAGCTCCTACCCACGGCCCCAGTTGGTCCGGGACCAGTGGACCGACCTGTGCGGGGAATGGGAGTTCCGCTACGACGATCGGGACGAGGGCCTGAGCCGCGAATGGTTCAGCCGCGACGAACCGTTCGACCGGACCATCCGCGTGCCGTTCCCCCCGGAATCGGCGATGTCAGGGATCCACGACACCGCCCACCACCCGGTGGTGTGGTACCGACGCACCTTCACCGCCCCCGCCGGCGAGCGGGTGATGCTGCACTTCGGCGCCGTCGACTACCGCGCGTCGGTCTGGGTGGACAGCAGTCTGGTCACCACCCACGAGGGCGGCAATACGCCGTTCTCCGCCGACATCACCGCGGTGCTCCGGCGGACGGCAGCCAGCTCCCGCAACGGCTCACTGCCCGTGCACACTGTCGTCGTCCGCGCCGAGGACCGGCCGGCCGATGCGAGCCAACCGCGCGGCAAGCAGGACTGGCAGCTGACCCCGCACAAGATCTGGTACCACCGGACGACCGGCATCTGGCAACCGGTGTGGCTGGAGCCGGTGACCGACATTCACATCACCGACCTGGCCTGGTCGCCGGAGCCGGAGAACGGACGGGTTCGGCTGGGTGTGGAGCTCAATGCCGTGCCTCCGCGACCGGTGTCGATCCGGGTGACCCTGATGCTGGAGGAAGAGGTTGTCGCAGAACAGACCTCGCGCATGGTTGGTGACCGCGCGACGCTGGAACTGACGATCGGCGCCCTGAGCCAGGGCCAGGACCGGGAGCGCCTGCTCTGGGCACCGGAGCATCCGCACCTCATCCGCGCCGTCGTCACGCTGATCGACGGCGACCGTCGCGACACCGACCCCGTGCGCAGCTACTTCGGATTGCGGTCCGCCGGGATCGGCATGGGGCATTTCCTGCTGAACGGTGAGCCCTATTTCCCCCGGATGGTGCTCAACCAGGGGTACTGGCCGGAATCGCTGCTCGCCGCGCCCAGTGCCGACGCACTGCGCCGCGAAGTGGAGATGATCAAGGACTTCGGATTCAACGGGGTTCGGCTGCACCAGAAGCTGGAGGACCCGCGATTCCTGTTCTGGTGTGACGTTCTGGGCCTGTTGGTGTGGGGTGAGATGGCCAATGCCTACGAGTACGGTGTGGTCGCGGTGGAACGACTCGTCACCGAATGGATGGCCGCGGTCCGCCGTGACCGCAGCCACCCCTGCGTGGTGACGTGGGTTCCGCTCAACGAGAGCTGGGGCGTCCAGGACATCGACACCAACGAACAGCAGCAGCACTACGCATCCGCGCTCTATCACCTCACCCATGCCCTGGACGGCACCCGTCCGGTGATCTCCAACGACGGTTGGCAGCACACCGAGAGCGACATCTGGTCCGTGCATGACTACGCCGCCACCGGCGCCGATCTTTTCGAGCGGTATGGCACCGTCGACGGAATTGCCGCATCATTGCGGAGTATGGGCGCCACCCGCCATCGCCTCGTCCTCGGCGACCCGGTGCGCCGGGGCCAGCCGGTGATGATCACCGAGTTCGGCGGGCTGAGTTATGCCCCCGACTCGGACGAGAACTGGTTCGGGTACGCCGCTGTCACCAATGCCGAGGAGCTGTTCAACCGGTTGGCCGGCATGGTGGGTGCGCTGCTGGACAGCCCGGAGATCGCCGGCTTCTGCTACACCCAGCTCGCCGACACCGAACAGGAGTCGAACGGACTACTCACCGCCGACCGCCGACCGAAGGTGGACCCGGCGCGGCTGCGCCGGGTCATCTCGGCGCCTTCGCGCAACCTCGGCGCCGAACAGGTGGACATGGAACGCGCGCTGGCGGAGGCCCGTGGCGATGTGGATGACGCCATCCATGCCGCCAACTGGGGCGAGGCCGACCCGGAAACCGTTGAGGTGGCAGGACGATGACCGCAACAGCGGACGGTGCAATGGCCGGATCGGTTGCTGCACCGGGAGATCATGAGTTGTCGGCCGGCCGCTACCGGGCGTCCGTCGACGAGATCGGCGCCACGCTGCGGAGTCTGACCTACGACGGACGGGACCTGGTGGCACCGTACCCGGCCGGCACGGTCCGCCCGCTGTACCGCGGCGCGACGATCGCGCCCTGGCCGAACCGGATCCGCGACGGCCGCTACCGTTTCGACGATCAGAACTTCCAGGCTTCGATCAACGAGGTCGACCGCGGGCATGCGCTGCACGGACTGGTGCAGTGGATCCGGTTCGCCGTGACCGTTGTCGCGCCGGACCGGATCACCCTGCAGCACGACCTCGTGCCACAGGACGGATACCCGTTCCCGCTGCGGCTGACCGTCACGTTCCGGCTCGCTGCGGACGGTCTGGTCACCACGCTGACCGCCGTCAACACCGGCACGGCACCCGCACCGTACGGCTGCTGCCCACACCCGTACCTCGTCGCGGGTGCGGGCCCGGTCGACGACTGGACCCTGCAGATGCCGGCGGACCTGCGACTCGAAGTGGACGACCGACTGATTCCCACGGCCACTGCCGACGTCGCAACGGTGGACAACGACTTCCGGGCCGGCGCACCGATCGGCGGCCGCGAGATCGACCACGCCTTCACCGGTCTGGGCCGGGACGCCGCCGGTCGAACCGCCATCGAGGTGCTCGATCCCACCGGCAACGGTGTCCGGATGTCGTTCGGACAGTGGGCGCCCTGGGTGCAGATCCATACCGCGGACCGACCCGAGCCGCAGTGGAATCGCAGTGGCCTTGCGGTGGAACCGATGTCATGTCCCCCGAACGCCTTCAATACCGGAACCGATCTGGTGGTGCTGTCCCCGGGCGAGCACCATGAAGCGGAGTGGGTTCTCTCCGCGGTCGACGTCGCCGACTGAACACCCTGCTGGTCAAAGCTTTCCCGCTGCGTCACCGCCTTCGGCCTCATACACACAGAGCGACGCCACTCCCCGTCCCACCACACCACAGAAGGAGTCCCACCATGAGCATCGACGGATCGGCGCAGACCATCAACGCCGCAGACATCGACCGGGAGCAGATCCGGCACGCCCTCTACGGTGACGGCATCACCGCCCTGAAGGGCGCATTCTCCCGGGAATGGGCCCAGCAGATGCGGGAGGACATGGACGCCGCATTCGTCGAGGCCCGTGGCCGCGAGGGCGGGGCCGTCGGGCGCGGACCCAACCGCTACTACGTCGAGATCCATCCCGAGGCGCTGCGCGGCTTCGTGGACATCGCGAACCACCCGTGGTTCCGCGCGGTGTGCGAGACCATCCTGGGTCAGGACTACGAGATCGTCGAGGTGGGCTTCGACGTGCCGGGACCGGGTGCGAAAAACCAGCCGTGGCACCGCGATTTCCCCATGCCCCGGGAGACCGCCGAGGGGGGCCGGCTGACCTCGCTGGCCTTCAACCTCACCGGGGTGGACACCGAGGAGGACATGGGGCCGTTCGAGATCGCGCCGGGCACCCAGTGGGATTCCGGCGCGGAGTTCGACCACGAAATGTTCCCACCGAAGAGCGCCTATCCGCGGTACGAGGAAAGGGCTGTCCGGAAGTACCCGAAGCTGGGTGACATGTCGGTCCGGTCGGCGCTCACCATCCATCGCGGCACGATCAATCATTCCCAGAAGACCCGGCCGGTGCTAGTGGTGGGCGTCGACGCGCCGGGCGCGGGCAACGCCGAGCACCACGACCTGGCCGTGACGAAGGGCTACTGGGAAAGGCTGCCGGACGCGGTCCGGGACCACCTGAAGTGCCCGGTGGTAGACGTGCTGGAGCCGATCACCCAGAAGCACACCATCGAGGGCCTGGTGATGGGCGAGGCCTGACGGCCGCCGGCCGAGTACGGTTCCGCGCTGTACAACCCGTCGGGCGCGCTCAGCACCCGTCGGGTTGGATCAGGATGCCTCGGCCTTCGACGCTGATGGCCGGGTCATGCTGCGACAGTGTGCCGGCTGGGCGGCCCGCGACGTGCGAATCCCAGCCGGTGCACCGCCGTCCCGCAGCGCATTTCCTGACGTTCGTCCGGTTCGGCCCCTGAGCCGCAGTCCTTTCGGGCGCTCCCACCGTTTCCCGCGGCCGACGGCGCCTGCCCGCCAGGGCATTGCAGGGCGTGCGCCGACCTTGAGTTGTCATTGCCCCGACAGCCGCTTTGTGTGGCCGGCGGGGCGAACCTGACCTGGCGATCCATGGTGGCGACCGTCGCGCGCGCCCGGCTGGCGCCGCAACCCCCGCAACCACCGCCGCCCGCCGCTCCCCTCCCGGATCCGGTACGGCGCTCCATCAACCGCGAACCGGTACCCGAGGAGGAATGGGAGGAACACGAGTCCAGCCGGATCGGCATGCTGCCCTTCCCGGGCGGCTGCCTGTTCACGGTCGGCCCACGCCGCGGCGAGTGGTGATCGGCACTCCATCCCGTTCGGCCCCTGTGTCGCCACGTTCTCCGTGGTCTCGTCACCGGGTGTTGCCCGCCAGTGGGCCGATCGGGCTGCGCTCACCGGCAAACGGCGATCGGACACCTGACGGTCGCCCGCCGGCCACCTTCGCTGGCTACCGTCGTCGCATGAAAACTGTTGTGCGTCATGCAGTCACGTTGATCGCCGCGGCCGCCGTCATCGCCGGGGTGGGCGGTGCGGTCCCCGCGAGCGCCGTGAGCAGCACGGCCGGCCTCGCGGCGGACAAGGCTCCGTACTCCACTGCGCCGCTGGTGATCGGCCATCGCGGCGCCGCTGGCTACCGCCCCGAACACACGCTGGCCGGATATGAACTGGCCGCCCGGATGGGCGCTGATTTCATCGAACCCGACCTGGTGTCGACCAAGGATCACGTGCTGATCGCCCGGCACGAGAACGAGATCGGTAGCACCACCAACGTTGCCGATCACCCCGAGTTCGCCGATCGCCGCACCACCAAGGTGGTCGACGGCAAGCCGGTGAGCGGTTGGTTCACCGAGGACTTCACCCTCGCGGAGATCAAGACGCTCCGTGCCCGCGAGCGCCTACCGCAGGTGCGCCAGGAGAACACCATCTACGACGGCCTGTTCCAGGTGCCGACGTTCACCGAGGTCCTCGCCCTGCGCAAGCGGCTGAGCACCGAGCTGCACCGCGAGATCGGTATCTACCCGGAAACCAAGCACCCCACCTACTTCCGGTCCATCCACCTGCCGCTGGAGCGGCCACTGGTGAATGCCCTGCGCGGGGCCGGACTGGATACGCCCCGCGCGCCGGTCTTCATCCAGTCGTTCGAACCGACCAACCTTCTTGATCTCCGGACGAAGTTCTCCGTCCGGGTTCGATTGGTGTTGTTGACGTCCGCCACCGGGACCCCCTACGACCAGGTGGGCCGCGCACGCCCGAAGACCTACGCGTATCTGACGTCGCCGACCGGGTTGCGCTGGCTCGCACGCACCATCGACGGCATCGGGCCGGACAAGGTCCAGATCATCCCGTGGGACACCGACGGGACGCTCGGCACGCCGACGACCCTGGTCGAGAACGCCCATGCCGCAGGCCTGCTCGTGCATCCGTACACATTCCGTGCCGAGAACCAGTTCCTGCCGGTTGATTTCCGCACCGGCACGAATCCCAGCGACTACGGCCGGATTCTCCGGGAGATGAACACGTACCTGGAAACCGGCATCGACGGCTTCTTCACCGATCAGGCCGACATCGGCGTCCTTGCAAGGAATACGTTCGTCGCCGGTGCGTGAGTCGCACCGTGTCCACCGCCTGACCGCACCATCCGGGTGACATCCCCGCGGGTCCTGGTTCGTCCGGGGCAGGGCCGGGAAACAGCAGGGTACGGCAGGACCGCTCGACGGGCGCCCAGGTCCAGTGCGGACCTGCCCAGGCTCGATTGGTTGAGCAAACAGCCGGTCGGGCCGCCAACGGCGCGCCGACCTCGGCCTCCGACGCAAGAAGGCGGCGTCCCGCCAGGCGGGACACCGCTCTTGTGCAGCAGAAGGCACGGCCGCGAGACACGCTGCCGCGGAACGGACATCAGCCGAGGATGCGTCGCCGCAGTCCGCCGAGGACAGCCGTTGCGCGCTGTTGCTCGCCGGCAAAGGCGCTCACGACGATGAGAGCGCCGGTCAGCACCGGAACCGCCCACTGCAGCACGGTGAGCTGCCGCTGGGCCGCGGCGACCCGCTCCGGCGTGCCGGTACTGGGCGTGGTGCCGTCCTGCACCGGGACGTCGATGCGTTGCGAGACCTTGGATCCCAGCAGGCGGGAGTAGCCGGTGACGCCCAACGCCGCCGCCGTCAGCCCCGTCTTCACCCAGGACATCGTGGCCACGCCCTGCTGATGTGCCACCCGCTCCCGGTTTCCCGCCAGCTGGCCCACGCTGCCGACCAGGTGCGCGCCGATCGCGGCGGCGTTGACCGGAGTCCACCGGTCCCAGCCCTCATTGACGACCGCACCACGGTCGGCGGCGCCGCCCGCCTGAGCGGCGGCCTCGTTCAACGCAACCGCATTCGCCAGGGTGCCGCCGAACCAGGCGGCGAGGCCCACATCGTGCAGCGATCGCGAAACAGTATTCAGTGCCACAAGTTCTCCTCATGTTCTCGTCGTGGATGTCTTGCAGGTACCCGGATCGACCGGCGCTATGCACGCCCCCGGCGACATCACGGCGCGAGGTCAGAGCGGGCGCCGCCGGGGTGACGCCGAGCGCACCGTGCCGCTGACCAGACCGCCGACCAGTCGGGCGGTCAGCCGGCCGTCGGCAAGCGCGAGGGAGACGAGATCGTCGAAGACGCGCTGATTTCCCGCCGCTGCAGCGACGGCGCTGTCGATGAGCCGGGGGGCCCGAACCAGTCGCGCGGCCGTACCGGTCGACCGCAGATGAGCGTCGAGCGCCCGGCCCAGCTCGCGTCGGTACATGGCACCGGGGTCGCCACCGGCCACCGCCGCACGGCCCGCCAGTCCGCCGGAACGCACCGCGTAGAAGATGCCCTCACCGCTGAGCGGGTTGATCAGCGAGAGTGCGTCCCCAGCCAGCAGAATCGGCCCGTCGGCGATCTGCGGGCGCCCAGGTGACAACGGCAATCGGTGCGCCCGCACCAGTGTCGGCGGGTCGAGCCCGGGCAGCAGCTGCGTCATCCGGTGCAGCATCCCGGCCCGGTCGATCGGTCGCCGGCCCAGCAGCTCCCCGTACCCGACGTTCGTGACGCCCTGGCCGGTCGGAAAACTCCAGGCGTACGCCGGCCAGTTCCGGCCGCTCATGATGATCCATTGCGTCCGCCCCTGACCGTTCAACGGTCTGCTGTACCCGCGGATCGCCAGGGCGACGTGTCGGCTCGCGCGCCCGCCGGGGCCCGCGTCGGACGCGCACCGCCGGCGGACCACCGACTCGGCGCCGTCCGCACCGATCAGGACGCGGGCGCGCAGATCGCCGTCGACGACCACCTCGCCGGCGTCCCGGCGGATGGCCCGGACCTGGTGGCGCCGCAGGACGGCGCCGCGGCGCAGAACGTCCACGAGCAACCGGTGGTCGAACACCTGCCGGGGAATCGTTCGCACCGGGCGGGCCATCCGCCGCTCGACGACACCGCCACGGGGAGCCGTCAGCCGGAGCCGGTCGATCGGCGGATATCCATCCACGATCGCGTCGACGTCAAACCCCAGGACACCCAACTCGTCGAGCGCTTCGGCGGCAATGCCGTCACCGCAGGGCTTGTCGCGCGGGAAGCGTTGCCGGTCCAGCAGCAACACCCGCGCGTCGGCGCGCGCGCACAGCGCGGCGGCGGCCGCGGCGGACCCGGCGGGCCCCGCGCCGACGACGATCACGTCCCAGGGTTGCGTCGTGGCCATCCCGGCCGACCCTACCGGCGGTCCGCCGTGGAACGGCTCGAACGCCGGTGGCCCGAACACGGACCGAGCGGTGCGGGGAGCCGGAACAGGCCCTTTTCCTCTGTCGGTCGGGGGTGCGGGCAGAACACCCTGGAAAGACGGTCGACATCCGACGGACCGGGGAGGTAGCCATGACCACCTTCGAATCCCGCCGAGCGGCGGTCGATGCCCAACGAACGGTGGCCGCCAGGCGAACGGCGACGTCGCGCCACGAGGTGGCGCTGCAGAAGTACCTGGCGGCGACGACGTACCTGACGCCGGACTCCCCCGAGACCCCACCACGGGCCGCCCCGACGCGCCCGTCAGGTGATCGTCGCAGCGCCGACCTCGTCATCGCCGGCGTCGAGGGCTCGCGCTGCGCACTGGATGCCGCCTCGTGGGCGGCGGCCGAAGCTCAGCGACGCGGCGGAACGCTGCTGCTGGTGCATGCGTACGTGCTCCCCCCGATCGGCTATTCGACCTCGAACCCGTACCCGCCGAACGCGGTCGACGACCTGCGGGCTGCCGGCTGCGCGGTGCTGGCCGACACGGAATCGGAACTGCAGCGCTCGTACCCGGACCTGCCGATCAGCACCCGGATGGTGTACGGCGACCCCGGCAAGGTGCTGGCCAAGGCATCGGTGAGTGCCGCCCTGACCGTCGTCGGGGCGCACGGCCGCAACCGGGTGGGCCTGGCACTGGGCTCGGTCGCCTCCCACCTGGCTCACGAGCATCCGGCGCCGGTGGCGGTGATCCGGACCGGCACGTGGCGTGCTCGCGGACCGGTCGTCGTCGGGGTCGACGGCTCGGCCGGCAGCGCAGCAGCGCTGGAATTCGCCTTCGCGGCGGCGGCGCTGCGGAACGCGCCGGTGATGGCCGTGCGCTGCTGCCAGGTGCCGGTCCACGGACTGCCGCCGCGAGACGACGAGGCGGGCGCCGCTGCGGCACCCCGCGTGCTGAGCGAGGAGCGCCTGCTGCAGGACTGGCTGGCTCCATACCGGGCCGAGCACCCGGAGGTGCCGGTGGAGGCCGTGGTCCTCGAAGAACGGCCCACGCCCGCGCTGCTGCGGCAGTCGCAGAACGCTCAGGTGGTCATCGTCGGCAGCCGGGGCAACTCGCGGTTGACCGAGGTGCTGCTGGGCTCAACCGGCCAGGCGTTGGTCGCCCGCAGCAGCGCCCCCGTCGTGATCGTGCCGACCCCTTCGTCCTGATCGGTGTCCCGTGCTGACCGGCCCGCTTGACGCCGCACTCCGGACACCCTCGTGCTGACCAGCAGACGTCTGGTTCGTGACCACTCGCCGGCGCCGGGGTCAGGTCAGCAGGCCGCTCCGCAAGGCGATGGCCACGGCGTGCGCCCGGTCCCTCGCGCCCAGCTTGCTGAACAAGCGGTGGGCGGTGTTCTTCACGCTGTCCTGGGACAGCTGCAGTTGCTGGCCGATCTCTCCGTTGGATTGGCCCTTGCTGATTTCCCGCAGCACGTGGTTCTCCCGCTCCGTCAACGGCTGGCGGGGAAGGCCGCCGGTGATCCAGCGGACGGGAAGCGGGACCGTTGATGCTGCATCTGCCGGTGCTCGGCGGAACGGGTCCCAGAGCAGCGCCCCGCTGGCGCCCGCGTGCACCGCATCGGCGAGCACGGCGGCGTCCGCGGCCGCCCCGAAGGCGATCAGCGTGAGGGAGCCATAGCGGCTGCGCACCAACCGGATCGCGTCGATCCCAGTGCCCGAGGCGCGGTGCACGCCGATCAACACGAAGCTGCTGGGGCGGGTGCCGCCGTCGGCGTCGTCCGCTGACGCGGCGTCCAGGATCCCGAGCAACTCCGGCCCGTTCGGGACGACGTGCGTCACCTGGACCGGGTCACCCGCGGCCGCGAGCTGCGCCCCGAGCGCCTCGCGGACATTCGGCCGGTCGTCACAGATGACGGCCGACCGCGTCAGCGCATCGGGTGCGGCGGTGACTGCCTGCGTCATCGTCGACGTCACATCCCTCTCCTGGATCCGGTGGATCGCGCCGGTCGGCACCAGGACCGACCGCTACCACCGATACGGACGGTGCGGACGATTCGGATGCACCCGAAGTCAAGCTGTCCCCCTGCGGGTCGGCCGCTACGCCGCGCGGGTGATCCACCGGGGGTGCGGTGATTGCGCATGCATGGGCTCCACGGCCACAGGTAATCCCTGGCTGTCCCACCGTCTGGAGAAGAAGCAGGCCGCCATGGCCACCGGAGAGAACGGGTTCGACGTCAGTTTCGATCTGATCTCGCCGCCGTACCACTCGCTCGGGGCCGGCCACGACGACGGCCAGTACGAGCGTGATGCGCGCAACGCGGGCCGCGATGACATCGCCTCGTTCTGCGAGGAGGTCATGGCGCAGGACCCCGAGCGGGCCGCACGGTGCCACCGGTTCCTGCACCAGGGTGAGCGTGCCGTCCTGGGCCACGCACCTGCCAGGTGATCACCGGAATCGGCGCGCGCATCGGGGGGCTGAACCGCGACGTCCCCGCCCCGGCCACACCGCACGCGGCGCAACGCCCGCAGTGGCGGGGCTTTTCCAGGGCGATCGTGCTCCGTACATGGACCTCGCACGTCATCACGCGTGGGACGACCACCCTGCGGCTGACGTCGGTGCCCGGCCGGCGCGCCCCCTGCGCCGTCGGCGGAGGTCCGGCAGGAGATCGATCGGCGCGGCCTGGCCGACCGGGTGTCCGGTCAGCCGGGGCGAGACGGTGCCGCTGCGCCCGGACACCGCTCGCTGAAACGGCTTTCGATCGCCGGGCCGGCTGTCAGATGCCGCTGCGGGTGCGCGAGCGGCCCGAGAACCGCAGCCAAAGCAGCAGCACGATGATCGAACCGATGATCGAGCCGATGATGCCGGACGGCTGGAAGAACCCGTCCTGGCGGTCGGACCTGAACAGCAGGTAGCCGAGGAACCCGCCGACGAACGATCCCACGATGCCCAGCACAATTGTGCCGAGGATCGAGATGTCCTGCTTGCCGGGCACCACCAGGCGCGCGATGGCGCCGGCGATCAGACCGATGATCAGCAGACTGATGATGAGACCGAGCATGTCGACTCCCTTTCGGTGAACTGCGCGAGGTTCATGCCGGGAACATTCCTTGCGGCTTTACCTTCCCCGTTCCGCGGCGGCCTCAAACGTTGCAGTCGCACGTGAATCGCGCGATCGACACAGAACGGACGGGCGGTGAAAGGGGTTTCGGCGCGCAACTATTCGGGTACCCATCGGGCGAAACCGGTGACTCTGGTACCCCATTCGGTAACGCGTCGGCCCTTGACGAAGAGGTGAGCAATGAGTTCAGCCGAATTGCACGACCACGATTGGAATTTGCAGGAACGGGACGAGACGGCCATGCAGCGGCTCGACCGTAACTGGGCGGATCTGCTGCAGGAACTGCGCGTCCTGCAGACAGGTGTGCAGTTGCTGACCGGTTTCCTGCTCACGCTGCCGTTCCAGAACCGCTTCGCCGAACTGACTGCATTCCAGGAGGCCATTTATCTGGCCACGGTGGCGCTGGCGGTCGGCTCCATCGGCTTCCTCATCGCCCCGGTCAGCCTGCACCGCACCCTGTTCCGCCGGCACGCCCGGCACGTGATGGTCTCGATGACGCACCGGTTGGCCGTGATCGGTGTCGTCCTGCTGTCGGTGGCCATCACCGGCGTCGTGTTGCTCATCTTCGACGTGGTGGCCGGTCGCACGGTGGGTCTGCTGGCCGCGGCCGGCGCGGCCCTGCTGCTGGCGACGTTGTGGGCGGCAGTGCCCTGGTACGCCCGCGGGTTGAACGACCGCGCCTTTGACCTCGAACCGGACGAACCGCGGCCGTTGAACCATTCGATGTCCTGACGACGGCCACTGCGGCGGGACGCGACCGCGTGGCACCGCGCGGTTCACCGCCCGTCCGCACCCCTGGTGAACTCGGACGCCGTCGGGTGGTGGCCGTGCTCCGGCATCGCCCCGGTCCGCAGCACGGTGTCCGCGACGCCGCGAATGGTCTGGTTGGTGTGGTGGCTGGCCCTGGTCAGCAGGTCAGCGGCCTGGGCGGCGCTGAGGTGGTGCAGCGACATCAGGATGCCGACGGCCGCCGCGATCCGTTGATGGGTGGGCAGGGTGATCTCCTGGGCGGCCGCGACCTGCAGATCGGCGACCATCGCGGTGAGTCGCTCCCGTTCCACCAGCGCGGTCGCGTGGTCGACGAGCAGTTCCAGCAGTGCGGCGTCCGCATCGGTGGGCTGGTAGCCGTCGGCCCAGCGGCAGACCAGGTACCCGCCGTAGGCGTGGCACCCTTCGTCCGGAGACGCGAAGTGCACCGTGACGACCTTCTGCCCGACGGTCGCGGCGGCATGCACCGGGCGCGGGCCGGCGGACCGCATGGCCGCAGGTAACGGGGCGGGGATCTCGGTTGCGGGCTGCCGTATCCGGTAACGGTGCAGCCCGCGCTCGTTGAGTTCGATGACGCAGGCGTCCGCCACTCGGGGCACGCAGATGGCCGCGAGTTGGCTGAACACCTGCGCGGGCTCCGCCGAGCCCTGCAGGTGGCGCACCTCGGTGACCACCCGGTGAACATCGATTCTGCCGTCGCCGTCCGAAGGGACGAGGGCAATCACCGCAGCGTCGCGGGCAGTGCCGTCCGCGATGACCGGATCGCCCGCAGCAGCCGGGCCCGCAGTGACAGAACGGCCTGCAGCGACCGGGTGCCCCGCAGCGACCGGGTGGCTTGCGGGGACGGCGTGACGGGAGGAGCCGTCAGCGATGTCCGCCCCGCGGGCAGCTGATGTCATGTCTCCCCCGTGCCGAGGGCCGGACGGCGACGACCCGACTCTCCGCCGATCACGACCTCGCGGTCAGGATATGGCGACCCGGACGCATTTCCGGTCACAATTGGGTGAAGGCGCGCCTCCCTCGAGATGGCGGCCCCGCCGCCCCGGCAGCCGCGCCGATTTCAGCCGATCAGCGGCGGACGCGCGACGAGATTGCCGTCGCCCGCGTCCGCGATCGACCACACCAGGAAGTCCTCCGTGGCCGATCCGATGTCCCGCTGGTGGAACAGCACGATGTCGTCCTCGCGGAGGCCCGCCCCGACCAGGCGGTACTGCTCTCCGCCCCGGGTGACGGTCAGCGTCGTCGCGCCCACCAGATCATCAAGGCCCGTGGGTGGCCGGCCGGCGACCTCCTGGACAATGTAGGGAGGATCGGTCAACACAGCGCCTTCTTCCATACCGTTGCCTAATTCGCTCATTCCACTTCCTTCTTTTCTGGTCAATGGCGGTGTCTGCCATTTGATGCCCATTTCCTGCGTCCGCCACGCGGACGTTGCGGGCAGGGACGGCCACCGTGACGGACGGTCCCCGGCGGTGATTCTCGGCAACCGGCGGGCACCCCGGCATCGGGCTCGAGCCGCGGGCCGATGTCCTGCCGAACGCCCCCCGGACCACCGCCGGCCATGTTGCCGGTGGCCGCCGAGCCGCACAGCAGCGCGATCTCGGCATCGCCCAGGCCGGCCGCGGCCAACCGGCGCAAGCCGGCCCGTAGGTCCGCCTGAGCCGCCAGCTGCTCGGCACGCTCGGTGGCCACGGCCGCCTCGATGGCGTGCTGGGCGGCGGCAACGGCGGCCGCCCGCCGATCCGCAGCGGCCGGGATGGCCCGCTGCGACGACCACACGACCTGCACGGCGTCCTTGACGGCCGCGTCCGCTCTTGCCACTGCGGGCCGGGGCGCCGGCGCGGTCACCGGTGATGCGGTCATCGAACCTCCTCGTGTCGTCACGTCGGCCGCCCTGCGCCGGTGTCAGAACGCCGCGACCGGTTCCGCCAGGAACGTGCCGTCGCGGCCCTGGGTGACGGTCCACACCCGGATGTCCTTGTCGTCGGGTCCGGGAGCCTTCTGGTGGAACCGCACTCCGTCCCCGGACACCGAGCACCCGGAGCCGAGCATCTGCACGGCCCTGCCGTTGTGGATCAGGGTGAGGCAGACGTCGCCGGTGAAGTTGGCCAGGGCAGTCGGCGTGCGCCCGTCGACATCGGTGATCGGGTAGCGCTGTCCGGATCCGACGGGTTCGTCCGCGAGGTAGGTCATCTCGAGTCACGCCTCTCTGTGGAAGATGGAAGAAAGTCCCTCTGCCGCCGGCACTGTCGGCGGGCGGCCGGTCGGCGCGCAGCCGCCGGCCGGTGGGCGACCGTTGGTGATCCGCCTGGCCAGTTCGGCCACGTCGATCTCCTGCTGGTCGGCGTAGGAGCGCAGGACCGCGCCCGCGCCCGAAGCGGACACGCCGAAACGCTGCATGAGGATGCCCTCGGCCTGACCGAGCGCGCTGTGCCGCTCCAGCGCCTGACACCGCCGGGCCTCTGCCACGGTGTAGGCGAGGATCACCGACGCCTGGGCGGCGATGGCGTCGGCCTCGGCCAGCGCCGCTTCCTCGATGGTGTGCCGCCGCGACCAGTACAGGGTGAGCGCGCCGTACGTCCGGTCGGTGAACAGCCGCAGGGACAGCGCGGCCGCCACCCCGGCACCGGTCGCCGCCTCGGCCCAGCGGGGCCAGCGACCGTCCGCGAGCAGGTCATCGCTCACGATGGCCACCCGGCCGCGCTCGGCCAGGCTGTCGACCGCCGGTCCCTCGCCGAGCGCGTTCTGCAGGGCGTCGAGCCGGCCCACCGTCGGGGAGGACGCGCACGCGCTGTGCAGGGCGCCGCTCTCGTCCACGGTGATCAGCCCGGAGTCGTCCCATGGACCGGACTCCATGGCCATGTCGATGATGGAGTGCAGGGCACTGTCGGCGGACGGCGCGGACACCGCGGCCCGCACCGCTTCCGCCCTGGTGTCGGCGCGCAGGTCGTGCTCGTTCCCGGGCTCGTCATCGACGTCCCGGACCAGCCGCAGCAGTCCGGAGCCCCGCCGGCGCTCCGACGACGGCAGCCTGTTCAGGTACCGGACGCTGGTGGTCGTGCCGTCGTCGTCCGGTCCCGGTCGGGGTCCGATGTTCACGGCGGCTCCTTTCGCTGCTTGTTGTCTCGCTGATCTGCTGGCCGAGGTGGGCCACTGAAGGGGAAGAGTGATGCGGCCGCATCGCATGACGCGGGGTTCCGCCCGCACCGTGGCGGCCCGACGTCATGGACGGCCATGTTGTTGCTCTTCAGTGGTGAGTGGCGCTGCACAACAACAGACAACGAGGTGGCACCGGGCACGAAAGCGACAGTGCGCAGCGAAGGAGTCGCTCCCGCAATGGATTCGCAGACTCAGGAGAGTGAAATGACGGAGCAATTCTTCCGCGACCGACATCGGCCGGACCGGCAGGTCGAGGCGATCCACACCGATGGCGGCCTGTACGGCAGCGCCACTATTCGGTCCCTCCGCGGCGCGCGGGAGTCCGTGCCGGTCGGTGCCGGGCTCGTGGAAGTGGCCGCTCCGGCCGGGCTACGATCCGGGAGGTTGCCGGCGGTAGCGCCTGCGACGACGACGAGGGGGCGGTGTGCGGGATCGGTCCCCATTGCGCACCGACTCCCCGGACAGCGAACCGGAAGCCGGAGCAGAGCCGGCGCCCGATCCGGTGAGCGACGGCCCCGATGCGGTGTCGCCCGCCGAATCCCAGGACGCCATCCTGGATCTCGTTCCCATCATCCGACGGGTGATCGCGGCCCGCGTGCGCGACCAGCAGATCGTCGACGACTTGGTGCAGGAAACACTGGTCCGGATCATGGTGGCGCGTGGTCGCTTGGAGCCGGACGCATTGGTGCCGTACGCCGTGGCGATCGGCCGCAACCTGGTGATCTCCGTGGGGCAGGGCGAGGACCGAGCGCGGCGCAAGGCGCACTTACTGGCCGACAAAACGGAATCGGACGACACACCGCCCGACGACGCGGTTTTCCGTCGTGAGGAGATCTCCGTCATCGGCACGGCGCTGTCCCGGCTGGCACCGAGCGAGCGTGACGTGTTGCTGGCCCACGAATTGCACGGCACGGCAACCGCCGAACTCGCCGCCGACCGCGGATCGACCCCGGGTGCCATCGCCGCCCAGCTCAACCGGACCAGGGCCAAGCTGCGGGTGGAGTACCTGCTGGCCGACCGGCACGTCGAGCTGCCCACCGACCGCTGCCGCCCCGTGCTGTTCGCCCTGTCAGCCGGTGACCGGCGCCGGCAGCGTGAACTGGACGCGGCCGGCCATCTGCTGTCGTGCGACGAATGCCTCCGGTTGAGCGCCGAGCTGTTCGAGCGGCGGCCGCCGCCGGAGAGCGAGGACGAGGCCCGGGTGCTGGTAACGGTCGACGCGGACGTCGTGCGCGCCCGCCAGCGTGGACGGGAGATCGCCGCCCGCGCCGGTTTCTCGGCCACCGAGCTGACGGTGATTGCCACCGCCATCTCGGAGATCGCCCGCAACATCGTGAAGTTCACCGAGCGGGGCGAGGTGGTGATCAGCGTGGTGGAGGAACAGGGCCGCCGCGGTGTGCGGGTGGTCGCACGGGACGCCGGACCCGGGATCAGCGACATCCCAGGAGCGCTGCGCGACGGTGTCAGCACCTACCAGGGCCTGGGCCTGGGCCTGCCCGGTGCGCGCCGACTGATGGACGACTTCGACATCGTGTCCGAGGTCGGCAAGGGCACCACTGTGACGATGGCGAAGTGGCGATGACGGGCTGACACGCATTGGCAGCACAGAACATCGATCACCGAGCACACCAAGGAGCACACCGATGACGACCACACCGACCGACAAGAACCAGGCCTCGGGCGACGATCTGCTGCCGGAACTGGTTGCGCACCTGCGGGAGTCGCGGACGCAGCTTCGTCAGCAGTGGGCATCCCGCATCACCGACGCCCAGTTGCTGTCGGCGATGACGCACCAGGAGATCTTCACCGAGGCGACGGCCGTGTACGACAACTACGTCGAGGTCCTGGAGACCGGCAGCGTGGAGGCGTTGCAGCACTACGCGACCGACCTGTCGGAGCGAATCATCCCGCGCGGCGTCGAGACCAACGAGGTGCTCGGCATCGTGCTGCTGCTGCGAGACGTGCTGGCCCGCTCGTTGTTCGAGAAGTACCACAGCGACTTCCCCCTGCTGAACAGGATTCTCGACGCCTACGAGCCGGCCGCCAACCGGATCGCGAACACCGTCGCGGTCAGCTTCGTGCAGGAACGGGAACGGGTGATCCGCCAGCAGCAGGACGCGATCCGGGAGCTGTCCACCCCCGTTCTGCAGGTTCGCGAGCGGCTGCTGATCCTGCCGATCATCGGCATCCTGGACACCCAGCGCGCACGGCAGGTCACCGAGCAGCTGCTGCGGGCCATCCGCACCCATCGCGCCAAGGTCGTCGTCGTCGACATCACCGGCGTTCCGGACATCGACGAGACGGTCGCAAACCACCTGGTGCAGACGGTGGACGCCTCCCGGCTGATGGGCGCAGGAGTGATCGTCACCGGCCTGTCGGCCGAGATCGCCCAGACGCTCGTCACCATCGGCGTCGACCTGTCGAAGATCATCACCGTCGGCGACCTGCAGGGTGGCATCGAAGAGGCCGAGAGGATTCTCGGCTTCAAGGTGATCCGGTCGGACGATGCCGAACGATAGGGCGGCGGGAGCGGTTCAACCACCGCTGGTCTCGATCCTGCGGCAGCGCAACTACCTGATCGCCTCGATCCACACTGCGTTGGACGACAGTCAGCTCATCCGCTTCCAGCGGGATCTCATCGAGCGGGTCGGCCAGGACCGGTCGCGGGGCGTCATCATCGACGTCGCGGCGCTGGACGTGCTCGACTCCTTCGCCACCCGGACGCTGCGCAACATCGCCGAGATGGCCGCCCTGCGTGGGGCTGTCACGGTGATCGTCGGCATCCATCCCGAGATCGCCTTCGCCATGGTGCAACTCGGGATGAACCTCGGCGCGTTGCGGACCGCGCTGGACCTGGACGAGGGCCTGGCCACGCTGGACGCCCTCACCGGTGGCAACCGCATCCGGCGCCCGCCGATGGGCGGCTCACCCCGATGACCGGACGACGGAGATGACGGCGACCACCGTGACCACCACGACGACCAGGACGGCCACGACCGCCCGGACATCCGGACCCGCCCGATGACCGCACCACTGGACCGGCTGGCGCGGAACTACACCCCGGCTTTCCTGGCCTTCGTCCGCCACCCGGACGAGCAGAACCGGCACCGCGCCTACGAACTCGGCCGGGACGCACTGGCGGACGGCATCAGCCTGCTCGACCTGATCCGCACCCATCACACCGTTTTCGGCCACCTGCTCGCCGGAACCGCCGCCGACGACGACCTCGCCGACATGGCCGACGGTGCGGCGTCCTTCCTCGTGGAGGCGCTGGCCCCCTACGAGATGGCGCGGCGCGGCTTCCTGGATCGGGCCACCCCGCCCCGCGCGGGCAGCGCGGAGTGACCGCCGGCGGGCCGGCACCGCGAACTGACCCGCCGTGATCGGGCCATGTCGGTCCGCGAGCTGCCGCGGCCGGCCGGGAACTCAGAGCACCGCGGCCCGACCGGCTTCCAGCCGCGCGACCGGCACCCGGTAGGGCGAGCAGGACACGTAGTCGAGCCCGACCTTGTGGAAGAAGTGGATGGACTCTGGGTCGCCGCCGTGTTCGCCGCAGACACCGAGCTTGATCCCTGGTTTGGCGCCGCGTCCTTCCTCGGCGGCGATCTTGACCAGCCTTCCGACGCCGTCGGCGTCGATGCTCTCGAACGGTGAGACGGTGAAGATGCCCTTCTCCAGGTAGGACGCGAACAGGGTGGCCTCGACGTCGTCGCGGGAGAAGCCCCAGGTGGTCTGAGTGAGGTCGTTGGTGCCGAAGGAGAAGAAGTCGGCGGCGTCGGCGATCCGGTAGGCGGTGAGCGAGGCGCGCGGCAGTTCGATCATGGTGCCGATCGGGAAGCTGACCGTCGCGCCGGCCGCGCCGGCGACCTCGGCGATGATGCCGTCGGTTTCGTCGCGCACCAGGTACAGCTCCATGACGGAGCCGACGAGCGGGACCATGATCTCCACCCGCGGGTTCTTGCCCTGCGCGAGGAGCTCGCACGCGGCCTGGGTGATGGCCCGTACCTGCAGGGCGAACAGGCCGGGCGTCAGCAGGCCGAGCCGGACACCACGCAGGCCGAGCATCGGGTTCGACTCGTGCAGCCGTTCCACGGCAGCGAGGAGTTTCTCGTCGGCCTCGTCGGGGGTGCCCAGGGCGCGGGCGACACCGACCTTGACGGCCAGTTCGGTGCGGTCAGGCAGGAACTCGTGCAGCGGCGGATCGAGCAGCCGGATGGTGACCGGCAAACCGTCCATGGCGCTGAGCAGGTCGGTGAAGTCCTGCCGCTGCAACGGCAACAGGGCCTGCAGCGCGGTGTCCCGCTCCTGCGGCCCGTCGGCCAGGATGACCGCCTCGATCAACGCCCGCCGGTCGCCGAGGAACATGTGTTCCGTCCGGCACAGCCCGATGCCCTGCGCGCCGAGCTTGCGGGCGCGGGCGGCGTCCTCGGCGGTGTCGGCGTTCGCCCGCACGTCGAGCCGACGGCGGGTGTCGGCGTGCCGCAACAACCGGTCCACGGCGCGCACCAGGTCGGCGGTCTCGTCACCGACACCACTGGTGGCCGCGTCCAGGCCCTCTTCGATGTAGGTCTCCACCGGTGACGGGACCACCGGCATCTCCCCCAGGTACACCTCCCCCGTGGACCCGTCGATGCTGATCGGGTCGCCTTCACCGATGACGACCGAGCCGACCCGCACCGTCTTGGCCTCGGTATCGACGTCGATCTCCTCGGCGCCGCAGACGCAGGTCTTACCCATGCCGCGGGCCACGACGGCGGCGTGCGAGGTCTTCCCGCCGCGGGCGGTGAGGATGCCGGTCGCGGCGATCATGCCCTCGAGGTCGTCCGGGTTGGTTTCCTTGCGCACCAGCACCACCCGCTCACCGCGGGCCGCCCAGATCGTCGCGGTCGGCGAGTCGAACACCACGCGACCGACGGCCGCCCCGGGTGAGGCCGCCATCCCCCGGGTCAGCAGCGTCCGGTCGGCGGACCGGTCGAACTGCGGGAACATCAACTGCGCCAACTGCGCACCACTGACCCGGGACAGCGCCTCGTCCAAGGTGATGAGTTGCTCGTCCACCAGGTGCGCCGCAATCCGGAACGCCGCCGCCGCTGTTCTTTTCCCGACCCGTGTCTGCAGCATCCACAGCTTGCCGCGTTCGATGGTGAATTCGATGTCGCACAGATCCCGGTAATGGGTCTCCAACCGGCGCATCACCTTGGTCAATTGCCGGTGCGACGCCGGGTCCATCTGCGCCAGGTCGTCCAGCGACAGGGTGTTGCGGATGCCGGCGACCACGTCCTCACCCTGCGCGTTGGCCAGGTAATCGCCGTAGGCGCCGGGCTTGCCCGACGCCGGATCGCGGGTGAAAGCCACACCGGTGCCGCTGGTCTCGCCGAGATTGCCGAACACCATGGTGCAGATGTTCACCGCGGTACCGAGGTCCTGTGGGATGCGCTCGCGGCGCCGGTACAACCTTGCGCGGTCGGTGTTCCAGGAGTTGAACACCGCCTGGATCGCCGCGTCCAACTGTTCCCGCGGGTGCTGCGGGAAATCCTCCCCGGAATGCTCCTTGATCGCCTGCTTGAACTCGTCGACGAGCGCCTTCAGCGGCTCGACGCCCAATTCGACATCGGTGGTGACCCCCTGATCCCGCTTCATCTTCTCCAGCGCATCGGAGAACACCTCACCCGGCATCTCCAGCACCGTCTTGCCGAACATCTGCAGCAACCGGCGGTAGGAATCCCAGGCGAAACGCTCGTCACCGGATTCCTCTGCCAAACCCTTCACACTTGCATCGTTCAGCCCGATGTTCAGCACCGTCTCCATCATCCCGGGCATCGAGAACTTCGCCCCGGAACGCACACTCACCAGCAACGGGTCGTGCCGGTCCCCCAGGCGGCGGCCGATCCCGTCCTCCAGCAGCCGTAACGCCATGGTGACCTGCACCCGCAACTCACCGGGCTCGGTACCGAGTGACAGATACTCCCGGCATGCCTCCGTGGTGATCGTGAACCCGGGCGGAACAGGCAGACCCAGCTTCGTCATCTCCGCCAGATTCGCACCCTTGCCGCCCAGCAGGTCCTTCTGGTCCCGATCGCCCTCGGTGAAGTCGTAGACGTACTTGGTCATTCCGCACGCTCCTGCTCGGTCCGTCCGTGCGGGCCCGGGAGGTCGGCCTCAAGTCTCCGGCTTCGCCCGCTGGGAGACCGTCCCGGCCCTACGCCGGGTCGGGATCGTGCAACCCTATGACCGCCGGACGAACCGCGACAGCCCCCCGCCGAAATGTCCGTAACCGCGACGATGCGTCCGCATGATTCATGCCGGCCGGCGCAACAGGCCGGGCGGAATGATTTCGTGCTCGCCGCGGGCTACAGCCGGCGCACCGGTCAGCGCCGCTGGCCGATCCGCACCGCCGCGGACAGGTCGGCCACCTTGGCGTCGCGCGAGTCCAGCGGGGCCAACCGTAGGCCGCGCTCGATGGTCGCCAGGATCGACGTCGTGTCGTAGACCCGGTGATCCACACCCGAACTGCGGAACGACTTGCTCAGGATCAGCGCGGGGATCCGGGTGCCCGGGCCCCACTCGTCGCTGACGCCCTCGGTGCCGAGGCCCGGAGGCGATACGTGATCCCACTGGCCGCCGAACTCGTCGTAGGTGACCACCACCAGGGTGTCGTTCGCCTGCGGACCGGACATGATGGTCTTGAGCAGGTCGACGAGGTGGTCGCTGCCGTCGGGCTCGCTGGCGTATCCGGGGTGCTCGTTCTCGGCGCCGTAGGGCTTGACGAAACTGACCGTCGGCAGCGTGCCGTTCTTGGCAGCCTTGAAGAATTTCTTCTCGTCCTGCAGGTGTGACCGGCCGGGCTTGCCGGGACCGTAATCGGCCCAGTAGTTCAGCGGCTGGTGGTGGTACTGGAACAGCGGGCCGGGGTGACCGGCGGCGGCGTCGTCCCAGCCGCCGGAGTACCAGTTCCAGCTGATTCCCTTGGCGCTCAGCCGGTCTCCGATGTTGGGGTACTTCTTGTCGTCGATCAGCGGCAGCTGGGCACCCTTGCCGAAGGGTGGGTTGGACGGCTGCATCGTGTTCACGGCACGGTCACCGCAGGCAACGTGGGGATTGGTCGTCGGCAGATCGCAGGCCTGAGTCAACTGCGCGTCCCGGACAGGGACTGCCGGCTTGTACAGCGAATAGTCGGCATTCGGGAACCCGTTCGCATCAACAATGGAATGCAACGGGTCGTCCTTACCGGTCACCCCCGTGTCCAGGGGCGCCCGCGCCGACACCAGATACTGGTGGTTGAGGAAGGAACCACCGAATGCCGCCTGGAAGAAGTGGTCGGCGATGACGTAATTCGGTGCATGACGGCCGTGCAGATATCGGTAGATGGGCAAATTCTGCGTGTTGTAGACCCCCATCGTCAGCCCGACGGCATCACTGCCGGTGACGTACCGGTTCTGCAGGCCACCATTGAGCTGGTATTGCTCCTGATAGAACCGATGGACGATATCCCGGGTGCAGCCACCCGGCTCGCCCTCGCCTTTCAACACTCCGTTCGGGGCGGACACCCCGGGTGCCGGACACGTCGTGTCCTCCGGGCCGATGTAGTCATCAATGGTGAACGGGTCGTCGGTGAAGGCACTGGCAGGCACCCCGTGCGCGGTGTCCTTGCAGGTGTCGGGCTGCGGTTTCGGCGATGCCAGATTCACGTCGTTCTGCAGCAAACACCCGTAGGCGTCACCGTTCTGGGCCACCTGAGTGGTGTGCAACTGCTCCGCGTCCGCCAGGCCCTCGACGTGCTGGCCGCCCACCGATCCCCAGGACCCGTAGAGATTGTCGAAGCTGTGGTTCTCCTCGTAGATGACGACGAGGTGCCGGTACCCACCGGCCACCGCCGGACCGGGATGCCCGTGCACCGGCCAATTCGCGGCTGCGGCATCGAGCGCTGCCGGCCCCGCCGCAGCGGCCCCAGCAGGAATGGCCAGGATCAGCAGGCCGGCCGCACCGACGGTAAGGCCCTTCGGAAAACCGGACACGTTTGCCTCCCGCAAAGGCGGCGCACCACCGCACCGCGCCGATTGACAATGCACCTCCGCGGCCACGGGGGCAAGACGGCAATTGTCGAAAGTATCGGCGCGCCACCCATTTACCGGCGAAATCGCCGGTCTCAACCGTTTCGTCCGGTAAAGACGTATTCCTCAGAGGTTCGGTTTCGCCGGGACCCGGGCGGTGGCCGGCATACCGCCGCCCTCGTCACCGGGCGGGCTGTCGCCGTGCGCGCCGATGCCTTTCGCTTTCTTGTCGAAGGCGTCCTCGGCTTCCGTCAGCGTCGAGGCTTCGTAGGTTTCGGTGAGTTGCTCGACCCGCTCAGTGGAGTCCTGTCCGCCATCGCTGCGTGAAGTCGCCATGCCGCGCAAGTACCCCGGGCGGCGCCGGCGAACCGCTCCGGCACCCGACGGAGGACCTTTGCCCCTGTCGCCAGACCTCCGGCGGGATCACCCTTGATGTCATGACAACGAGAGCCATCTCGTTCCCGGCGGTCGACCGGCCGACGGCAGCTCCGCAGGTTGCCACCGCCGATCGGACCGGCGCACCGGCGCGAGAACGCACAGTCGTCCGATCGGACCTGTCGCCCACCGTGAACGCCATCGTCGAGGAACTGCAACGCACCTTCTTCGGCGTGCTTCCCGCCGCCGCCGTGGCGCAATGCGCCTCGAAGGCAGTGCAAGATCTGCTGGGCTCCATCTGCCTGCAGGCACTGCCGGAGATGGCGATCCGGCTGGCCACCGTCCGACTGGAGAGCACGGTGCCGCGCGTCAACGCCGGCCCGCGCGAAACCCCATGGCCGCTCGAGACGACGGCGCCCGAGACGACGGCGCCCGAGACGACGATCCTCGAGACCACGGCGAACTCCGCCCAGCGCTGACGCGGGCGGCCGCTCGGCCGCCGCACCCTCAGCCGGCCGACGCCGACCCGTCCCGCGGGGCGAACGCCACGTACACCGCCGCCATGTCGTCGCCACCGTGCCCGGCATCCGCGGCGGCGGCATACCGGGCCTCGACCTCCCGTAGGACATCGTCGGGAACACCCGCATCCCGCGCCGCGGCCCTGATCAGGCTCAGATCCTTGAGCACGCCGTCGATGGCGAAGGACGGCTCGAACGAGCCGGACATCATCGCGGCGCCCTTGACATGGGCGTACGGGGTGTCGGTCGCGCCACCCTTGATCGCCTCCAGGAACAACGTCGGATCCAGCCCGAGCCCTGACGTCAGCGCCAGCGACTGCGCCACCAGTGCTGTCACCGATTGCACCCAGGCATTCGCCGCCATCTTCAGTGCCGAGGCTCGGCCGAGTTCGGAGCCCGCAGGAACCACTTTCGCCCCGATCGCATCGAACACCGGGGACAGTCGCCGTAGCAGGTCCGGCCGGCCGGCCGTCAGCAACGTCAACTGACCGTTCTCGGCCGGCTGTTTGGTGCCGAGCATCATCGCCTCGACGACCAGCAGACCGTGCTCCCGGGCGAAGGCCGCGACCCGCTGGGTCCCGTCCAGCCCGATCGTGCTCAGCTGCGCCCACACCGCCTCACCCGGCATGGCCGGCGCCGCGTCCGCCATCACCTCGAGCACCGCGTCGGCGTCGTGCAGGATCGTGAGCACCGCATCGGCATCCGCGACGGCCACAGCCGGACCGGACGCGACGGCCGCCCCGTCCTGCGCCAGCGGCGCCGCCTTCGCGCCGTCCCGGTTCCAAACGGTCACCGGGTGACCCTCGCGGAGCAGGGAGCGCGTGACCCCTGCGCCCATGATTCCCGTGCCCAGCACCGTCACCCTCATCGTCATTTCCTCCTCCAGTCGGACAATTCCGACTCCTTGCGGGCGAAATCTGTTACCCATCCTGGCCCGCCACCGAGCATCTCGCGAAACGCGGTCCACCCCTTGACGTCTCGCGAACATGTTGGTACAACGAATGGCACATCAACCAGTACACGTCGGTTCCAACGCGGAGCTTCGGTGCGGGAGGTGATAGCGATGGCCGAATGCGCCAGTGCCGGAACAGCGCTCAGTTCCGATGCGGGATCGGATCTCAGGATCGAATTCCTGACCGTGATCCTGCAGGACGAGGAGTGGCTGGAAGCCGAATTCGACGCAGTTCTCAGCGAGCCATCGGAATCACCACGTCCGCCTCGTCGCACCGGCCGCGTCGCCACCGAGCGGTTGCCCGGAGGAACACACGCGTCTGCCGGCGGCGGGTCATCCGGTCTCCGGGACCGAGAGATTTCCGGCTGCAACGGCACGGGCTGGGTACGGACCCGATCACCTCCGCGCCGGCCGAGCGACTGACACGAGCACGTCATCGAATCCCTGCAGGTCCGTGATGTGAAGGGCGGTGAGGCACGACAGAGCAACGAGCATCAGCGACACATTCGGGCAGTCCAGCGAACTGCTGCGCTCCGCGTGCCGTCACAGATCCGTGGACAACACCTGACACCACGGCTTGCCGAAGGGCACTTGCACGCCACGCGGCAGCACGCTGAACAGCGGCCCCCGCATCCGGTGCAGACCGGCCGGTCGGGGGCCGCAGCCGTCTGCGCACACGCCGACGGGTCCGCCGGTGGAGTCGGGTCGCCTATCAGTCCGCCGGCGGAGCCAGGTCGCCTATAACAGTCGTGTGCCCACCAATGCGCCCGTTCCGCCCGAGCCCGGGGACGAGGCCCAGGCACTCACCCGCAGGCTCGGGGTCGGTGACGCCGTCGTCGTAGGACTCGGCGCCATGCTCGGCGCAGGCATCTTCTCCGCGCTGGCTCCGGCCGCGCAATCGGCCGGTTCGTGGTTGCTGATGGCCCTGGCCGTCGCCGCGGTCGTCGCCTACTGCAATGCCACCTGCTCGGCGCGGCTGGCCGCCCGTTACCCGACCTCGGGTGGCACGTACGTCTACGGCAGGGAACGGCTCGGCCCGTTCTGGGGCTACCTGGCGGGGTGGTCGTTCGTCGTCGGGAAGGCGGCCTCGTGCGCGGCGATGGCGCTGACCGTCGGCAGCTACCTGTGGCCGGACCGCGCGAACGTCATCGCGGCCGCGACGGTGATCGCGGTGACCGCCCTGTCCGCTGCCGGTGTGCAGAAGGCCGCCTGGCTGACCCGCGGCATCGTGGTATTCGTCCTGGCGGTGCTGGCCATGGTGGTGATCGTTTGTTCGACGAGCCCCGGCACCGGATCTGCCGACCAGTCCACGACACCGGTGACGACGTGGGGAGTGCTGCAGGGCGCCGGCCTGTTGTTCTTCGCCTTCGCCGGCTATGCCCGCATCGCGACGCTGTCCGAGGAGGTCAAGGACCCCGCCCGGACGATCCGTCGCGCGGTGCCCCTCGCACTGGGCATCACGCTGGCCGTCTACGCCACCGTCGCGGTGGCCGTGTTGTCGGTCCTCGGGGCCGCCGGGCTCGCCGCGTCGGTGGACCCGCTCGCGCAGGCCGTGCGCACCGCGGGAGCATCGGAACTGTCGGGTGTGGTCCGCGTTGGCGCCACCGTTGCCGCCGCCGGGGCCCTGCTGGCGCTGCTGCTCGGGGTGTCAAGGACGGTGCTGGCGATGGCCCGGGACCGCTACCTGCCCGGCGCGCTGACCAGGGTGCGCGCCGGCACGCCGCTGGCCGCCGAGCTCACCGTCGGGGCGATCGTCGCGGTGCTGGCCGCCGGCGTCGATGTCCGCGGGGCCATCGGCTTCTCCTCGTTCGGGGTGCTGCTCTACTACGCCATCGCGAATGCGTCGGCATGGAATCTGCGTGGCAACCGGGGGCCGGCCCGGGTCGTTCCGGCCGTCGGCCTGGTCGGCTGCCTGCTGCTGTGCGCCAGCGTCCCGTTGGCGTCGCTGATCGCCGGCATCGGCGTCACGGTGCTGGGCGCGGCCGTGTTCGCCGTGCAGCGCCAGATCCGGGGTCGGCCGCGTTCGAGCAGGTGAGACGGCCGACGGCCCACACCGGTGGGTCCAAGGACCCTGTTGCGGTGCTGCCGCATCCCGTTGAGTGGCATGCAAGGTGACCACCAGTTGTGGCCCAAGCGGACCGATGGCGTTCGACCATCCACCGGTGGACTCCCTGACCCACGATGCCCACGGAATGGAGCCGGCCATGACACATTCACAACTCGCCCCGACCAGGACGCAGGACCCGAACCAGTTCGTGCTGAACGGCGGCAACCTGCTGATCAGGCTCGCGCTCGGCGGCATCGACGGGGAACCACACCTGCAGTACCAGGACTCGCACCACGCCATGGAATTCTCCGGTGACGAGATCTACCTGGAAACCACGTCTCTCGGCGACCTGGCAACGGTCACGACGATGAACACCAAGGACATCGGCCACACCTCGTTCACGCTGGTCATCCCGGCCGTCGACGTGTCCGAGGGCCCGCAGACGGTGGCCACCATGGGGCTGATCACCATGCACCGGACCCGGCCCAACGGCGCCAACCGCGGCCAGCTGCGGACCTATCACATGACCGAGTTGCGGGGCAGCGCAAGGCACGTCGACTTCTGACCGGACGTCCTGACGGATCTCCCCGGCGGGACCTCCGTCGGGAGCCTCCGGCCGGGCCGCGGCGCCAGGTACCACCGGCAGGCGCCGACCCCCGCCCCGGACGGCACCGTGCTCCACAGACACAGATGACCGCCGACCTTTTCAGGTTGGCGGTCATCCGGCGTCTGCGCCCGTGGCGCGCGGCTCACCATCGGTGTCGGGGGGACCCAGCCGGCCTGCCCCCGCCCGATACACGTCCAGACTTCAGCCCCCGAGCAGGACGGCCACGACGTCACGCATCGACACCATCCCGACGGCCAGCCGGCCGTCACCGATGGGCAGGTGCCGGATCCCGCTGTCCAGCATCAGCCGGCCGGCGCGCTCGATGGACATCTGCGGGTCCGCCCAGACCACCTCGGGGTTGAGGGCGTCCTCGGCCTGGATGCGGTCGAGATCGTCGCCGCCGGCCACCGCCGCGATGATGTCGCGCTCGGAGAGGATCCCGACCGCACCCTCGCCCAGCACCAGCAACGCGCCGATCTCATCCGACGCGAGCTGCTCGGCGCACTCACGCAAGGTGTCGCCGGTGTCCGCGGTCGCCACCGGTGACCTCATGATCATCCGGATGGGATCGGACGGAAGGGCGGCGGCCGCGACCGATCCTCCGCGCGCTGACGGGCCGTAGGCCATCGTGACTGCTCCTTCCGTCCGCGGCGCCCGCGAGGGCGTCGCCGCCCCGGTCACTTGTCCGGGAAGTCTGTTTTCCTGCTCCGACTCTGCGCTGACCTCTCGCTCGGCTAGCAGAGGCGTCGGACCCCGGCCCGGAAGGACGATGGTCCCGTCGCCGCGGTGCGGCGCGGCGGTACCGCCGAGCCTCGTAGGCTGTTGCCGTGACCGATCCGGAGCGTACCGATTTGTCGGCTTTCGCCGGCTCCGGGGAAATGCGTCGGCGCTTCCGGGAGATGGATTGGTCGGCGACCCCGGTGGGACCCGCCGAGGACTGGCCGCCGCTGTTGAAGGTCGTCGTCGCGATGTGCCTGGACTCGTCGTTCCCGATGGTGGTCTCGTGGGGACCCGACGTCGTCCTGCTCTACAACGACGCCTACATCCCGCTGCTGGGCTCGGATCTGCACCAACACGCCCTCGGCCGGCCGGCCAGGGACGTCTGGTCACCCGAGGTGTGGAGCGTGTCCTCGCAGCTGATCGGCCAGGTGATGCGCGACGGCGTCTCGCTGCGCCGGGACGACATGCAGTTCGTCCTGGAGCGCAACGGATACCCGGAGGAGTGCTACTTCACGTTCTCGCACAGCCCCCTGCGCGACCTGGACGGCGGGGTCGCCGGCATGCTCACCGTCGCGGCGGAGACGACCGGCTACATCCTGCACCAGCGCAGGCTCAGCATCGCCCAGCAGCTCGGCGGGCTGTCCGCCACCAGGAGCGTGACGCCCGAGCAGACCTGCGTGGCCGCCGCCGAGGTGCTCGGCCGGGGGCGGGAGAGCGTCCCGTTCGCCCTGGTCTATCTGCGCGCCGAGGCGCCGGCGGGCCAGGACGAAGGCGGGTTGCTCGAGGCCCCCGAGGTGCGCCGGATCGCCGGCTACGGACTGACCGATGTCGACGTCCCCGGCCTGACCTCACCCGATTCCGACGGCCGGTGGATCGTCGGCGACGCGCTCGATGACGGCCGGCAGCACACCATCGCCGGCCTGCGGCAGCGCAATGCGGACGGAGTGCTGCCCGGACCTCTCGGGCCGCTGCTGCCGGACGAGGCCATCGCGTTGCCGCTGGTCCTCGCCGGGGAGCTGCGCCCGGTCGGGGTCCTGGTGGTGGGCGTCAACCCCTACCGCCGGATGGACGCGATCTACCGCGAGTTCTTCCTGCTGGTCGCCCGGCAGCTGGGCGTCGCACTGGCCGACTCGTACGCCTATCACCTGGAACGGTCCCGGGCCCGCACGCTGGCCGACCTGGACAAGGCCAAGACCGAGTTCTTCCAGAACGTCAGCCACGAGCTGCGCACCCCGCTGACCCTGCTGCTCGCGCCGCTGGCGGACATGGTGGCCGACGACGACGGCCATCTGACCCGGGCCGAGGTGGACACGCTGCAGGCGGCGGTCCGCGCGGCGCAGCGGTTGGAGCGGATGGTCGACGCGCTGTTCGATCTCTCACATCAACCGGGCGAGGTGATGGTGCCGGCGTTGCAGCAGACCGATCTGAGCGTGCTGACCGCCGACGTCGCCAGCATGTTCCGGTCAACGGCCGAACGGGCCGGCCTCACGTTCACCGTCGATACGGCCGCCGGCCCGGTGCTGGCCGACGTCGACCGCGCGATGTGGGCGACGATCGTCAACAACCTGCTGTCCAATGCGCTGAAATACACGCTGTCGGGCGGTATCTCGGTGCGGGTTCGGCACGGCCGCCCGGGCTATGCGGAGGTCAGCGTCGCCGACACCGGGGTCGGCATCAGCAGGGAGCAGCAGGAGCTGGTGTTCGAGCGGTTCCACCGCGCCGGGCCCGACGACAGCTCCGGGTCCGGGATCGGCCTCGCGCTGGTGTCCGACCTGCTCGACGCCCTCGGCGGCCGCATCACCCTTGTCAGCACGCCGGGCCGCGGCAGCGTCTTCACCGTCACCGTGCCGGCCACCACGCTGCCAGCCCCCGACGTGATCGGGGATCCTCCGGAAACCGCCGACGGCGCCGCGGCCGATCCGTCGGCCGGGTCCGCGGCCGGGACTCAGCCCGCCACCCGACCAGCCGGTGCGGCTGAACCCGCAGGCGCGCCGGCCGCGGCCAATGGTGCCCGCAAGCCGGTGGTGCTGCTGGTCGAGGACGACACGGACCTGCGCGGCTACCTCGCCCAGGTCCTGACGGCCGACGGCTGGGACGTGCACGCCGTCGGTGACGCCGAGGCGGCGATCGAGACGACCCTGGAGGGCGGCCCGACCCGGTTGCAGCCGGACGTCGTGCTGACCGACATCATGCTGCCCGGCCGCAGCGGCCTGGACCTGCTGACCACGCTCCGGGCCGCGGAGCCCACCGGCCGGATCCCGATCCTGCTGCTCACCGCCCGGTCCGGGACGGACGCCGCCGTGGAAGGGCTGAGCCGCGGAGCCGACGACTACATCACCAAACCGTTCTCCTCCCAGGAGTTGCTGGCCCGGGTGCGGGTGCATCACCGGCTCAACGCGATGCGTGAGGACGCCGTCGGTGAGGCCCAGGGGCGGGTCAACCAACTGCGCACCGCGCTGGACAGCAACCGGGTCATCGGAACGGCGATGGGCCTGCTGATCGGCCGGCACCGGTTGACCTCGGCCGGCGCCTTCCAGCTGTTGGTGCGGTGCAGCCAGCGCACGAACCGCAAGCTGCGCGACGTCGCCGCCGACGTGCTGGACACCGGGTCGCTGCCGGTCTCCCCCGTGCTGGCCGCCGAGCTGCTCCGGGCCGCCCGGACCGACGATGCACCGGAGCCGGTGAGCGCCCGCTGACCACGAGACCATCGGCAACACCGCGGTTCTCGCACCGTCCGCAGACGGGTGCCCCGGCGGCCGGTGAGCCGCAGGACCTTCGCCTCTGGGGGCGCCGCCGACCGCACCCTACGGTCGGCGGCGAGGAGTTGATGGACGATGACACCCAAGATAAGGAAGTCGCACGCGCAGCCAGAACGCGGCCGCGGGCATTATTCCGCCGACCGGCGCCGGTGGTGGGACGACAGCGAGCAGCAGTGGTTCGACCTGGACAGCAGCCAGGACACCGCGGAGATCGCCCTGGAGGACTCCGGCGGCGAGTCGTGGATCTCCAGCATCCTCGCGACGCTCGGCGCGCAGGACGGCAACGGCTACTACCGGTTCGTGGCGGTCGCCAAGAGCTCGGACCCGCGCTGGCCCGAGTACCGGATTCCCGGTGACACCTTCCCCGCAGTGCGCGGCTTCCTGGCGAACATCCCGCCGGAGGAGAAGTGGGCGCCGGGCATGACCCGCAGCCTGCTCAACCTGAACGCGGAATTGATGGCCGACGGCTGGATCCCGGTCGGCCACGGTGAGCAAACGTGGGCAACCCGGTACCGGCGACCCTGCCTGGCCACACCGGAGCAACGGTTCGCCGCGGCCACGCGCCGAGCCTGACCCGGCACCCTCACCGGCGCCGCCGGGCGGCCGGCCATTGCGTCAGCCGATGACGTCCAGCGCCTGCTCGCCGGTGCGCTCCACCCGCAACCCGGCACGGGCGGCGACCCGCGCCACAGCGGCGGCACCGCTGATCTCCGCCCGGCTGGTCACCAGCGCGCGGGCGAGCCGGCCCTTCGTCGCCTTGTTGAAGTGGCTGACGACGGTTCGCCGGCCGGCGTCGTCCTCGGTGAGCACGCGGACCGCGATCGCTCCGGGGATCGGCGCGAAGGCGGCGTAGGCGGAGGACCGCAGGTCGACGACAGGGCCGCCGAGCCGGGCCAGCCGGGCGGCCAGGTGCGGGCGCCAGAACGCGGCCGGTCGGGGCAGTCCCGGAATAGACGAACCGGCCGAGAACCGGTACGCGGGCACCGGATCGGCCGCGCCGATCACCCCGAACAGTGCGGAGGTGATGAGCAGCCGCTCGGCGGCCCGGGCCCGGGCCGCCTTCGGCAGGCCGGCGGCGTCCAGCGCGTCGTAGAGCACGCCGGTGTATCGCTGCAGCGCCGGCACCGTCGGTGCCTGCCACAGGGCGGCGGTGGCGGCGATCTCCGCGTCCTTGCCGGTGCCGACCGCCAGCGCCCGGCGGGCCTGCGCAGGGTCGGTGCACAGCCAGGTCAGCGCGTCGATGACGGTGGTGCGCTGCGGCGCCAGTTCCGGGAAGCGCAGGGCTGCCAAGTCGAGCGGTGGCCCACTCCCGCCGACGGATTTTGTCTCCGAGGGCGGCAACAGGACGAACACGACCGCGACGGTATCGCGGCCGCGGCCGGCCGCTCGACGCCGGCGGGCCTGTTCACGCCAGCGGACTCGACCATCGCATCGGTCCGCCGTCGAACCCGCCGTCGGTGCCGTCGGTCTGCCCTGGAGACCGACCGTCCTCCGCCGTCACCGGGGGCTCCGCGGTGACGGTGAGGCACAAGTCCTCCCCGGCCGTCACGGTGACCGTCACGCCGGTCAGACCGGGTCGGCCCATCGCCTCGACGAGTCCGGTCCGCAGTGCCGCCTCCGCCGCCGCCGCCACCTCCGCGGATGCCGAGTCGACCGGGCCGGCCATCGTCACCGTCACCGCGGCGGGTGTGCCGGCGGTGATGGACAGCACCAGTTCGGCCAACGACGCCCGCAGCGGCGGCGGCGCGGCCGGTTCCTTGCGCAGATCGAAGATCGCGCTGCGGATCTGCAGGATCGTCTGGTGCAGTTGGTCGACGTGGTCGGCCAACCGCTTCGCGATCTGCGGTACCTCCACCCGTCGCTGCGTGCCCTCCATCGCCATGGCCACTGCGAACAGGCGCTGGATGACGTGGTCGTGCAGTTCGGTCGCGATGCGGTCCCGCTCGGTCAGCGCCTGCAGCTCACGGCGGGAGGTCTGCACCTCGGCGCGTTCCAGCGCCAGTGCCGCCTGGTCGGCGAACGACGACACCATCTGCATCTCGGTGTCGTTGAACGGCGGCGCGCCCTCCCGGCGCACGGTGAGCAGCACCCCGCCCGGCGCGTCGTCCGAGCCCATCGGCAGCACCAGTGCCGGCCCGGTGCGCACGCCGGTCACCTCCTCGATCCGGCCCGCCAGGTGCTGCACGTTGCGCGGCACCCGATCCCCGTAAACGGCACCGGACGTCGTGCCCCGCACGGGCAGTCGCCGCCCGGCGAACCGGTGCGCGTCCTCGCCGACGGCCACCGCGACGGTCAGCTCCGCCGCCCCGGGGTGCCCGGATCGGTCGTCGGGGGCGGTGAAGGGCAGCAGGATCATCGTCAGGTCGGCCGCCGTCATGTCGTGCGCCCGGCTGGCGATCAGGTGCAGCGCGTCGCTGGTCTCGCTTCCGGCGAGCAGGACGGCGGTGACGTCGGCACTGGCCTCCAGCCAGCGCTGCCGGCCGCGGGCATCCTCGTACAGCCGCGAGTTGTCGATGGCGACCCCTGCCGCCGCGGCGAGAGACATCACCAGGTCCTCGTCCTCGGCGGTGAAGGAAAGACCGTTGTTCTTGTCGGTCAGATAGAGCCGGCCGACGACGGCGCCCCGGCCGCGCACCGGCACCCCGAGGAAGGTCTTCATGGGCGGGTGGTTCGCGGGCATGCCCGCCGCCGTCCGGTGGGTCGACAGGTCGTCGAGCCGGATCGGGTGGCCGTTGCGGATGACCGTACCCAGCAGGCCCTTACCGGTCGGTTCGGCGCCGATCAGATCCCTGGTCGCCTGGTCGATGCCCGCGACGACGAAGTGGGTGAGCTCGCCGTCGTCGGCGACCACGCCCAGGGCCCCGTAACGGGCGTCGACGAGCTGCAGGGCGGCGTCGACGATGCTGCGCAACGTGACGTCCAGATCGAGCCCCGAGGACACCGCCATCACGGCGTCGAGCAGCGCGTCGACCCTGCTCACGGCCTCGGCCCGATTGCTCACGGCCTCACTGTGGCACAGAGCCCACAAGCGACGCCCAGTCTGATCTTTCGGCACTTTCATGCCCCCCGCCCGGGCCGTTCGGCCCTACTGACGCCCTTCGGCGCCGGGAGACAGTGGTGTCGAGTCAGACCGGGCCACAGGCGGGGGGCCGCACCACAGCACGGTCGCAGGAATGGAGGGTGTTCCGGTGAACTCCAGCGTGGCTGCGGTGGGCAGCCTTGCACGGGACGAGGTGAAATTCGTTCTCGACTCCGTCGAGCATCTGCGTCGGCACGACAGCTACTGGACGTTGGAATGCACGGGTCGTGGATTCGAGATGCGCTGCCCGGCGGCGGCCGACGACAAGGACGCCCGGGAACTGCTGATCCATTGCGGGCGGGTGATCCTGGATCTGCGGGTGGCGGTGCGCGCCCTGGGCGTCCATGCCACCGTCCACCTGCTGCCCGATGCCGAGCACCCGGACCTGATCGCCGTCGTGCAGCCACAGGGTCAGGGGGTGCCCGCGCCGGAGGACCTGGCGCTGCTCGAGGCGCTGCCGCTGGTGCGGGACCGGGTGCACCACGCGGTGCCGCGGGCCGGCGTGCCGGCCGCCACGATGACCCGCCTGCGGCAGTCGGCGAAGATCGAACAGGCGTGGCTGGCCACCCTGACCGACGAGCAGGTCGAGGGGTTGTGGGGAGATGGTCGGCGCGCGCCGTTCGCGCTGGATCTGCAGGCCGGCATCACCGCCGTCATCGGATCACTGCGCGACCTGCCCACCGCCCGGCTGCAGGCCGGCCAGGCCCTGGAGCGCGTGCTGCTGACCGCGGTGGCCTCCGACGTACAGACCGATGTCCTGCCGGCGCCGCTGTCCGCGGACGAGGACCGGATGCGGGTGCGTGACCTGATCGGTGGGGGCCTGTGGCCGCAATCGGTGATCCGACTGGGCGGATCGCCGGACGGTCCGTCGACCTCCTGATCCAGGCGCGCCGTGCCGCCCGACCACAGCCGAACCACAAGGGGCGCGGCGCGTGTCGTCGTCGGCTGGGACGGGTCGGACGACGCGCGGCACGCCGCTGACTGGGCCGCTGCCGAGGCGCAGCTGCACGGCGCGGCGCTGGTCCTGGTGCACGCCGTGGAAACACCGGATCCGGCAGCGACCGCCGACCTGGCGGCGGCTCGGGGTGCCCTGGCGGCCGCCGGGTCCGCGGTGCGGGAAGGGCATGCGGGCCTCGCGGTCAGCACCATCGTCACCGGGCCGCCGGCCGCCGCATCGCTGCTCGACAGTGCCGGCGGCGCCCTGCTGACCGTCGTGGGCGGCTGGGGGGCGGGCCGCGCTCCGGGCGTCCCGATCGGCTCGGTGGCCTTCTGCGTCGCTTCGACCAGCCAGAGCCCGGTCGCCGTCGTTCGGCCCGAACACGCTTGGCCGACGCGCCGGCCGGTGGCGGTGGCGATGGACGGGCCCGTCGCGCCGCAGGGCGCGCTGGACTTCGCGTTCGCCGAGGCCGACCGCCGCAACGTGCGGCTGCACGTCGTGCACGTCCGGCACGACGCCGCCATCGACGGCGCCTTCCCCTACCAGGTGGTGCGCGATCCGGTCGTCCCTGCGGCGCCCGCGCCGCGCAACCCGGCCTCCACCTGGGAGGACCGGTCGGCGCTGCTGCTGCAGCTCGCGCCGTGGCAACAGCGCCATCCGCGGGTGCACGTCACCCCGGTGATCCTGTTCGGCTCGCCGGCCGCCACCCTGCTGGACTACTCCCACGGAACCGACCTGCTGGTGATCGGCGACGCGGGCCGCGGGGTGAACAGCGGGCTGTTCCTCGGCTCCACCGGGCAGACCCTGTTGCACCGCAGTGCCTGTCCGGTGGTGGTCGCCCGATCCCGGCGAGATGCCGGCTGAGCCGGCACAGATGGTGCGCCGCCGGGGGACGCTCAACCCGGCACCGGCCGCCCGGCACCGTGAAGTTGCACCGCGGAGCCACCGGGCGGACAGTGGCCGGTATCCGGATTCGGTGGCACATCGCCGGAGCGGGAACGGTTCTCGGCGCCGTGGGCGCCGGCCGGACGGGCAACGCGTCGCGCGATCGGGGGGGCACGTCGGTGGACAGTCAGGCCGTGCTCGGCGGCCGGTACCGCATCCGCAGCGTGCTCGGTGACGGCGGGATGTCGGTGGTCCTGCTCGCCACCGACCTGCGGCTGCACCGGGATGTCGCCGTCAAGGTGCTGCGGACCGCGCTGCGCGCCGACCCGGAGGCCGTCGCCCGTTTCCACCGTGAGGCCGACAACGCCTGTGCGCTGGATCATCCCGGCATCGTCGGGGTGTACGACACCGGCGGGGACACCGACGGCGCCGGGCGCGAACAGGTGCCCTACCTGGTGGTCGAACACGTTGACGGCGAGACGCTGGCGGCGATCCTCGACCGCGACGGCGCATTGCCGGTGCCGCGCGCCCTGGAGATCGCGGCAGAAGTTCTCGAGGCGCTGCACTTCGCCCACCGGCACGGCATCGTGCACGGGTCGCTCTCCCCCGCCGCGATCATGCTGGACCGCGGCGGGACCGCCAAGATGATGGACTTCGGCGCGGATTTCGGTCCCGACGGCGGCGCCTGGGTCGGCTCGGGCAGGTCCGCCGTTCCGGGCGCGGACGGGACCACCGCGCCGCGGCCCGCGCTGCTGTGCGCGTCCCCGGAACAGGTGGCCCGCGGCCCGATCGACGCGCGTTCGGACGTGTTCAGCGTCGGTTGCGTGCTCTGGCAGATGCTGACCGGACGCCCGTTGTTCGGCGCCGCCCCGGCCGAACCGGTGGCGGCGCAACCGTCGTCGAGGACCGGTCGTTCGGCACGGACATTGCCCGCCGCGCTGCCCGCCGATGTCCTCGCCGTCATCCGGACGGCCACCCGCCGCAGACCGCTGGACCGGTACCAGACCGCCGCGCAGATGCGCACCGTCGTCCGCGCCGCGCTGGCCAGGCAACTGCTGCCCGCGATCGGCCCGGAGAGTGGCGACGTGGCCGCACCGATCGGGGGATTCGCCGATCCATCGCGGCCGGACGCGCTGGCGCCGCCGCTGCTGCGGCCGCCGGACCTGACCGCGCCGACACCCCCGGGCGACACCGGAACCGGTGCGGACGCGACCGGCGACACCGGACCGCGCCCGAGAGCCTGGAGCCGTTGGGTTCTCGCCGCGGTCTGCGCCGTGCTGCTGGCCGGTGCAGCGATGATCACCGGGGCCGTGCTGACCGCGGCGCCGCCGCCGCCGCTGGTCGCCGTACCGGACCTGTCGGGCCGGACGCTGGACCAGGCCACGGCGTTGCTCCGCGATCACGGCCTCACCCTCGGCACCGTCGGCCGGATCGAATCGTCCGATGCGGCCAGGAACAAGGTCGTCGACCAGCGCCCCTCCCAACGCACCCAGGTGGACCCGAATACACCGGTGTCGGTCGAGATCGGCCGCGGCGTCACAGTGGTCAGCGTGCCGGACCTGAAGGGCGCCACCGGTTCCCAGGCGCGTGCCCGGCTGGCGGCGGTCAAGCTCGTCTACGCGGAGAAGCTCGCCGCCTCATCGGATCCCGACAAGGGCAGGGTGATCGCCCAGGACGCGAGCGCCCGGTCGTCGCTGCGTCCCGGGTCCACCGTGACGGTCACCATCGGCACCGGCCTGAACCTGGTGACGGTGCCCGACGGGGTCATCGGCAGCACCGCCGACGCCGCCCGCGGTGTGCTGCGGGCGGCCGGGCTCACCATGGTCGTCCGAGAGGGGGACGGGGCGGCGCCGGTCAACGAGGTGATCGCGCTCGATCAACCTGTGGGACGCCAGGTCCCGCAGGGCACACCCATCACGGTCACCGTCTCCAACAACACCCTGATGGTGATGCCGACGCTCGGCGGAACACCGCAGGACGCCGTCACCACGCTGCGCAGTGCGGGCTGGGCGGGTGATCTCGCGGCGTTGGCGGTCAGCGCGCAACCGACCGCCAACCCGGCGGCGGTCGGCACCGTCGTCGCCCAGGACCCTGCGCCCGGCACGCTGGCTCGCAAGATCGGCACGCCGGTGCGGTTGGCGGTGGGTGTGCGGCAGGTGCAGATGCCGTCGCTGGTCGGCCGGACCCAGCAACAGGCCGCGAGGACGCTCGCCCGGGCCGGCGCGACCGCGGTGACGTTCGCCGACGCCGGGGCCGGACCGCGTGGCCGGGCGGGCCGGGTGGCCGCTCAATCCGTACCGGCCGGCACACCGATCGCCGCCGACGCTCCCATCGTGGTGAGCATCTTCACGCGCTGACGGAGCACCCCGGCTGACGTTGAGCCGGACTAACCATCGGTCGCCGGGTGTTGAACCGGGAGTGACCGCAACCGTTTCCGCTTCGACCGCCGCCCCCGGTAGCCGCCCCGTCAGGACCGGCGAGCGCCCCGCCCGCCGGTGGCGGCCCAGACACGTGCTGGTCACCCGCTCCGCAGCCGAACGCCCGCACGGCCGCACCATCATCGAGCGGTGCGAGCGGGCCGGCGTCGCCGACATCATCGTCCTGCCCGGTGACCGGCTCCCGGCGATGGGCGGCGACAACGCCCGCGCCCGGTACGCCCGGGCCAAGTCCACCCTGGCCGTCGTCGTCGCACCACCGTCAAAGCTGCGGCCGCAACCGATCCCGCCCAGCGCGGACTGGCGTTTCGACCTCGCCGAGGGCTGCCCCGCCCACTGCCAGTACTGCTATCTCGCCGGATCGCTGACCGGTCCCCCGGTGATCCGCGCCTACGCCAACCTCGACGAGGTCTTCGCGGCGTTGGACGACCGGGTCGGCGCCGGCACCGTCACCACCGGATCGGCCGAACGGGATGCCGAGGGCACCACGTTCGAGGCATCCTGCTACACCGACCCGCTCGGCATCGAGGCCGTCACCGGCTCGCTCAGCGCCGCGATCAGCCATTTCGGCCGGCACGACTGGGCGGGGCCGGTGCAGCTGCGGGCCACCACAAAGTTCGACGACGTGACGCCGCTGCTGGACCTGGCCCACCTGGGGCGGACCCGAATCAGGATGTCGGTCAACGCCGCATCGGTGGGCGACCGCTTCGAGGGCGGTACCGCAGGCATGGCCGGCCGACTTGCCGCGCTGCGCCGGCTGGCCGGGGCGGGCTACCCGGTGGGCCTGACGATTGCGCCCATCATGCCGGTGGACGGCTGGCAGGACGAGTACGGCGCCCTGCTGCAGGCCGTGCGGGCCGAACTGGCAACGGTCCCCGGTCTGGACCTGACGGTGGAGCTGATCACCCACCGGTACACCCGCCGCAGCCGTGACGTGCTGCTGGAGTGGTACCCACGGACGCACCTGGAGATGGCCGACGACCTGCGACGGCAGAAACGCGGCAAGTTCGGCGCGGTGAAGTACGTCTACCCGGCCCCGGTGATGACCGAGCTGAAGTCGTGGTTCGGCCGCGAGGTGCAAAAGCTGCTGCCGGCCGCGAAGCTCTTGTACTTCACCTGATCTCCGCGGGCGATCACACCTGTGCACGGCGCACCTGGAACGATCGAACAAGTCGTTTCTGTAACAAACTGGTTAAACGGGACGCAAGCCGCGTTAGTTCGCGAAGCGGCACCTTACCCTTTCTCGAAACGAGAGGGAGTGCCATGCAGATCAATCACGGCTCAACCCGGTACGACCCGGCTGCAGTGGCAGTGAACCGGGCCGGCCTCATCTCCCAGGTCTACCTGGACGCCCTGCGGCTCGCCGCCGAGAACGCCACCTCACCGTCCAACATTCTGTTCGAAATGCGCCTCGCCAGCGTCGAGAAGGGCGACGGCAAGACCGTCGAGGTGCTCGACGGGGCGATCAACATCGTGACGCTGGACAAGGCGATGAACGCCGAACGCGATGCGCGGCGGCAGGCCCGGCGGGGCACCGTCCTCGAAGGCTGATGCCCTTGGCTTCCCGCTGCGCCACACCGGCCAGCAAACGAAGCACGGCAAGCCGGGGCCGCGTTGTTCCGGGCCGCGTTGTGCATGGCCGCCGCCCGTAGAGCCGCACGGCGGACCGCGCACCAACTCCTGACACACACCAACGACCGGGCGCTCTTGCGAGCACCCGGTCGTTGCGTATCGGTCTGCTGGAGCGATCAGCTCCGGCGCAGGATCGGCCGCAGGGTGTCCAGCACGCTGGCGTCGTCGATGGTCGACGGAACGGGTTCGTTCACGCCATCGGCGATGCCGCGCATGGTCTTTCGCAGGATCTTGCCGGACCTGGTCTTGGGCAGTGCCGGGACCACGGCGACGTCCTTGAGGGCCGCCACCGCGCCGATCTGCGCGCGCACCATGCCGACCAGCTCGGCCTGCAGTTCGGCGGGATCACGGTCCACGCCGGACTTCAGCACGACCAGGCCGCGCGGGATCTGACCCTTGAGCTGGTCGGCCACGCCGATCACCGCGCACTCCGCGACATCCGGGTGGCTCGCCAGCACCTCCTCCATGCTTCCGGTCGAGAGCCGGTGCCCCGCAACGTTGATCACGTCATCGGTGCGGCCCATCACGAAGACGTAGCCGTCCTCGTCGACCCGCCCGCCGTCACCGGTCAGGTAGAAGCCGTCGTACACCGACATGTAGGAGTTGACGAACCGGTCGTCGTCGTTCCACAGCGTCGGCAACGCGCCGGGCGGCAGCGGCAGCTTGATGACGATCGCACCGTCCTCGCCGGGCGGCACCGGCTTGCCGAAGGTGTCCAGCACCCGCACGTCCCAGCCGGGCAGCGCCTTGGTCGGCGACCCGGGCTTGATCGGCAGCAGTTCGATGCCGGCCGGGTTCGCCACGATCGGCCAGCCGGTCTCGGTCTGCCACCAGTGGTCGATGACCGGGATCTTCAGCAGATCGCAGGCCCAGTGGTAGGTCTCGGGATCGAGCCGCTCACCGGCCAGGAACAGGTACTTCAGCCCGGAGACGTCGTAGTCCGCGAGCAGGGCGCCCTTCGGGTCCTCCTTCTTGATGGCCCGGAAGGCGGTCGGCGCGGTGAACATGCTCTTGGCCTTGTAGTCCGCCACCACGCGCCAGAACTGGCCGGCGTCGGGGGTGCCGACCGGCTTGCCCTCGTACAGGATCGTCGTGGCACCGACCAGCAGCGGGGCGTAGACGATGTACGAGTGGCCCACCACCCAGCCGACATCCGATGCGGTGAACATGACCTCGCCCGGCCCGACGTCGTACACGTTCGGCATCGTCCAGGCCAGCGCAACGGCGTAACCGCCGCCGTCACGCACGACACCCTTCGGCTTCCCGGTGGTGCCCGAGGTGTACAGGATGTACAGCGGGTCGGTCGCCTTGACCGTCACCGGGTCGGCCGGGGTGGCCGTCTTGACCGCCTCCGCCCAGTCCACGTCGTCCGGCCCGAGAACCGCGGTGGCCTGCGGGCGCTGCAGGATCACACACTTCTCCGGCTTGTGGGTGGCCAGCTCGATGGCCTTCTCCAGCAACGGTTTGTACTCGATCACCCGCTTGCCCTCGATGCCGCACGACGCCGACACGATGACCTTCGGTGCGGCGTCATCGATCCGGATCGCCAGCTCTTTGGGTGCGAAACCGCCGAACACGACCGAGTGCACGGCGCCCAGCCGGGCGCAGGCCAGCATCGCGATCGCCGCCTGCGGCACCATCGGCAGGTAGATGACGACGCGGTCGCCCTTGCCGACCCCGAGGCCGGCGAGCACGCCGGCGAACAGCGCGACCTCGTCACGCAGTTCCCGGTAGGTCCAGGTCTTGACGGTGCCCGTCACCGGGCTGTCGTAGATGAGTGCCGCCTGATCCCCACGACCCGCATCGACCCACCGGTCGAGCGCGTTGTAGGACACGTTGAGTTCGCCGTCAGGGAACCAGCGGTAGAACGGCGGGTTGCTGGAGTCAAGGGCCTTCGTGGGCTTCACCTGCCAATCGATGGCGTCGGCAGCCTCGAGCCAGAATGCTTCTGGATCCTCGACGCTGGAGCGGAATACCTTCTCGTAGTCCTCCATTGGTCTACCTCCTTGAGGCATCCTGGCCGAAACGGACTTCAGGCGCTTGTCGGGGCAACTGTGACGGACGCCTGTCGTAACGAACACGATGCGGTGACGTTGGTCTCGGAGAAACTCTGGGCCATCCGGGCAAAAATCTCTCGTCGGCGCCACGTAGCCGCCCGTTCGGCGGAGCACGTCCGGCCGGGTCGCCCGCGGCGCCTACGGTGGACTGATGGAATTCCGTCATCTCGGCCGGTCCGGCCTGAAGATCTCCGCCATCACCTACGGCAACTGGCTCACCCACGGGTCGCAGGTCGAGAACGAGGTCGCGACCCAGTGCGTGCGCGCAGCCCTGGACGCCGGCATCTCCAGCTTCGACACCGCCGACGTCTACGCGAACGGTGCCGCCGAGACGGTGCTGGGTGACGCCCTGAAGGGTGAGCGCCGCGAGTCGCTGGAGATCTTCACCAAGGTGTACTGGCCGACCGGTCCCCGCGGTCACAACGACGTCGGGCTGTCCCGCAAGCACATCACCGAGTCGATCAACGCCTCGCTCCGCCGGCTCGGCACCGATTACGTCGACCTCTACCAGGCCCACCGGTTCGACACCGAGACGCCGCTCGAGGAGACGATGCAAGCCTTCGCGGACGTCGTGCGGCAGGGCAAGGCGCTGTACATCGGGGTCAGCGAATGGACGGCCGAGCAGATTCGGGCCGGCGCCGCGCTCGCCGCCGACCTGGGCATCCCGCTTGTCAGCAACCAGCCGCAGTACTCGATGCTGTGGCGGGTGATCGAAGAACAGGTGGTGCCGACTTCGGCCGAGCTCGGGTTGTCCCAGATCGTCTTCTCCCCGATCGCGCAGGGCGTGCTGACCGGCAAGTACCGGCCGGGCGCGGAGCTGCCGGCCGGCTCCCGGGCAACCGACGACAAGGGCGGCGCGAGCATGATCAAGCGCTTCCTGCGCGACGACCTGCTCACCGCCGTCGCGAACCTGAAGCCGATCGCCGACGAACTGGACCTCACCATGGCGCAGCTTGCGGTGGCGTGGGTGCTGAACAACGACAACGTCGCCGCGGCCATCGTCGGCGCCTCCCGCCCCGAGCAGGTCGGGGAGAACGTGAAGGCTGTCGGGGTGCGCCTGCCCGTCCAGACCCTGCGACGGATCGACGAGATACTCGGCGGCGTCGTCGTCACCGATCCGGCGATGACAGCCAAGAACGCGCCGCAGCAGCGGCCCGCCTGAGCACATCCGATCGGCCGGCCGTCCGCCGGCGGCACTTCCCGGCCGCCGGCGGCCGCCGTCACCGACCGGCGGCGTCCAGCGCGGCCACGAAGTGCTCGGTGAATTCCGCCGGCCGCTCCAGGAACGGTGAGTGCCCGGTCCCGGTGACCACCACCTCGCGGTAGCTGCCGCCCGCAGCGCCGTAGCCGTCCAGTACGGATCGGGTTTGCGTCACCATCGGCTGCGCCGGCCAGGCCTGTGCGCCGGGCCAGCCCGGGATGATGCCGAGCGCGCCGAGGTGGGCGAAGTCGTACAGCGACGTGTCCGAGATGATCACGTCAGAGTCCCCACGCACCCACAAAATCGGCGGCTTCGGATCGATCCCGGCCAGGCTGTCGATGCGGAAGTGGTTGGGCGCCATGGTGTTGAGCACCCCGCGGTTACCGGCCGTCATCCCGGGCCAGGTCTGGCTGGGCACGGAATCACCGGGATAGTAGTCGTCACCGATCCGGGTGGACAGCATCGATTCGACGAAGATGTCCAGGTGCTCGGGGACGAACGGCGGCTTGACGTACTGGGACAGCAGCACCTGCCGCGGTGAGAGCGGCGAGTCCCCGCTGCGATCCCCCTCGGCCAGCTTGGCCACGAACGCCGGGTTGGCGCAGCCTCCGCCGGAACCGATGCCCGGTGGCTCCGCCGGCCGGCCGTCGGAGCCGGTGGTGCCGCCGAACCCGTACGGCGAGACCGGGTTCACCAGGGTCACCGAGGCCAGCTCGCCGGGCGCATCCACCAGGTACTGCAGCACCACCCCGCCGCCCATACTCCAGCCGACCGCGTGCACGGGGGCGAGATCCAGGGCGCGCACGGTTGCTGCGACGTCGTCGGAGAAGTCGCGCACGCCGCGGGTGGCATCGATCGGCGCCGGATCGGTGTCCCCGTAGCCCCGCAGGTCGACCGCCAGCGGCCGGAAACGGTCGGGCAGAGACAGCATCAGCGGCTGCCAGAACAGGCTGGACGACCCGTTGCCGTGCACGAACAGCACCGGGGCGCCGTCGCTGCGGCCGTCGACCTCCAGCAAGTTGACGGTGAGCCGATCGGTCTTGACGCGCCGGGCGCTGATCCCGGCCAACAGAGTGTTCACCTGGTCATCATCGGGGCTGGCGTGCCGGCTCCGCGCGCCGGGCTCAGAGTGACTCGACGTAGTGCTTGGCCTGCTGCAGCGACATCCCGGTCAGCTCGCGGACCAGCTTGATCGCGTCGATCTTGCGGTTGTCGGCGAGCAGCGACCGGATCTGTTCCAACTCTGCAGCACCGATCGGACCGAGCTGGTCGAGCCGGGAACCGGATGCCGCCGACGACGATGGACCGCCGGATGTGGGACGGCCCACGGCCGCCAGCTTGTCGGCGATCCGCACGGCGTCGGCCAGTCCCAGCCCCGTCGCACCGCGCAGCACCTTGATCGCCTGCACCTTGTCGCCCTGCGCATACAGCTGGCGCACCTGGAGCGCCACCGCCGGGTCGATGCTCACCTGCGTCGGGTCGACGCGCGATCGGGCCGCGGTCCTCGTCACGATCACCAGCGCGATCAGCGCCGCCGCGACGATGACGACGACCCAGAAAAGGATGTCCACCGGGTCATCGTAGGGAGCACTCCGCCGACGACACGGCCGAACCCTGGAGGTGGTGGCCCGATTCCTGGGGCCAATACGGCCGCCGCTGGAACCGCTACCGCCGCGTCCGCGCGCAGCCGGCCGCCGACCAGTCCAACGGCGTCAGTGCTGCGCAGCCGCCGGATCCCGGGCGAGCACAGTGGCCCGCAGCACGCCGGGCACCGCCTCGGCGAGCACCTGTGCGACCGTGCGATCCGACGCCTCGTCGAACTGGTCGCGCACCGTCACCACGCCGTCGACCGACTGCACCGACCACCTGGCCTGCCCGCCCAGCACCTGCAGGTGCCGGCGGACGTCGGTGGCGATCTCGGCGTCGGTCCGGGACAGCATCCGCAACATGTCGCGGCGGGTGACGACGCCGACCAGCCGCCTGCCGTCGACGATCGGCACGCAGCGGCGCTTGTCGTTGAGCATCGCCGCGGCGAGCACGGAGACGTCCTCGTCGTGGCCGATGCCGGTGACGGGGCTGGTCATCACCTCGCCGACGGTGCGGGCGGGCCGCTGTCCGGTGTCGGTCCCGTCCGCCGGGAACCTGTTGCGGATCAGGTCGGCCTCGCTGACGATGCCCACCAGGTCACCGGCCTCATCGACCACCGGCATGGCGCTGAAGCCGCGGTACGCCAACAGTTCTGCGGCCTTGGCGACCGTCACCGTCGGCTGGACGGTGAGGACCGACTTGGTCATGATGTCCCTGACCCGCATGTGAGCGCTCCTGTCCTGTGGCCGACGACGCCGTCCGCGCGTCTCGACGGTAGGCCCGTGCGCACCCGGTTGCAGCCCGCGGAGGTCCCGACTACCCGGGTCCTTCGGCACCCACCGGGTCGAAGGTCCTGCCTCCACGGGATCGAACCCCCTCAGCGATGTCCGTTTGTGGGTCTTTCGGCTCTGTCCGCTGCATTTAGTCCGGGGAAAAGTTGGCATCGGCCCCGTTTGCACGACGGCGCCTGCCGTCCATCGGACCGGCGAAGGGGAAGCCATGAGCGAGCAAGAGAGTTTCCGAGCCACCCACGAAGCAAAGAGCGCCGTGGTCCGGTCCAGCGCGCCCCTGTCCCGGCACGACGCCGCGCTGCAGCGCTACCTCGGTGCATCCCAGCACAAGGCGCTGCACGACCCGGGGTGGGACGAATGGGTCGGGCCACCGCCGATCCACTCGGTCGCGCCGAAGCCGGCCGAGCTGAAACCCATCCCGGCCGAGATCACCCGGCAGCCGCGGGCCGATGTCGTGGTCGCCGGCCTCGACGGGTCCGCCCACGCGGCGATGGCCGCGCGGTGGGCCGCCTTCGAGGCCGATTCGCGCGGCGCCGCGCTCCGACTGGTCTACGCCTACTCCGTTCCGGTGGCGAGCTACGCCGGGTATTCCATGGCCCCCGAGGACCTGGGCGACGTCCTGCGCGCCGAGGGCGACGAGATGCTGGCCGGCGTCGCCGACGAGATCCGTTCCCGTCACCCGGATCTGCAGGTCGACACCCGACTGGTGCAGGGTGACGCCGTGCTGGCCCTGCGGCGCGAATCCGCCCGGGCCCGGTTGACCGTGGTCGGCTCCCGGGGCAACGGCCGGATGGCCGGCGTACTGCTCGGGTCGGTGGCCATGGCGGTCGCAGCGCACGGGACCGCCCCGGTCGCCGTCGTTCCCACCGAGGGGCCGGGCTGGCCGCATGACGGCGCCGTCGTCGTCGGCGTCGACGGATCGGACACCAACGAGGTCGCCGTCCGGTTCGCCTTCGAGCAGGCCGCCATCCGCGGCGCCGAACTGGTCGCAGTGCGCACCTGGAACCACCCCAAGCCGTCCGACGAAGGGATTCTCGATCTCCCCGCGATGGACCGGGCGGAGCGCACCCGGCTGGCCGACGACCTCGCGCGCTGGCACGACAAGTACCCGGATGTCGTTGTGCGCCAACAGGTGTTGCGTGGAAAGGCGACCGCCATGCTGCTGTCGCTGGCCCGCACCGCACAACTGCTCGTGGTCGGCAGCCGCGGCCGCGGCGGTTTCGCCGGGATGGTCCTCGGCTCCACCAGTCAGTCGCTGATCAGCCACGCCGTCTGCCCCGTCGTCGTCGTCCGCCCGGACAGCCTGGATTGACCCGCCCCGCTCGCTGCACACCCCACCGCCCGACTGATGCCGGTTCCACCGTCACCGCCGCCCCCCGTTCCACTTCACCGCCACCCGATCCACTTCACCGGCCGCCCGACCACCGCCCCACTCTCGCCGCCCGACCGATGCCGCCCGACAGGAGAAGCGATGCGCACGAACGACTCTGGAGACGGCGCGGCGATGACGCGCACCTTGGCCAAGCGCAACTGGCTGACGGCGGTCTGGGGCAACCCGCTCGCCCGGGACGTCGACAGGTGGCACGCCGGTCTGCGGATGGTGCTCATCACGCTGTGGGCCGTGCTGCTGCCGGTCGCCGCGGTGACCGGGTACCTGGTGTCCTCCGACGGCCTGGACCGGGCGCGCACCCAAGCACACGACCACATCGCGACCAAGGCCGTGCTCACCGAGGCAGCGCCGGCGATGGTGTTCACCGCGTCCGGGGTCCCGGTGATGGGCAACACCGCCGTGGCGGCGCAGTGGGTGGCCGTGGACGGCACGACCCGTTCCGGGCACGTCCCCGCTCAGTCCGGATCGGTGGTCGGCACGCCCGTCGACATCTGGACGGACCGGTCCGGCGCGCTCATCGGCGAGCCGAAGAGCCCGAGCGGCGCGGTCGTCGACGGCGTGCTGGTGGCCCTCGGCATGATGCTGTTCTGGGGTCTGCTGTTGGCCGGCGTGCTGAAGTGCTGCGCCAACCGCTTCGACCGCCGACGCAGCGCCGAGTGGGACCGGGACTGGATGCGGGTCGCGCCCATGTGGTTCCGGCAGAGCTGACCCTCCTTCGCAGGTGCCCTGAAGGACGCGCCGGGCCAACGTGACGCCGGCGCACCGGCCAGCCCGGCCGGTGGCTCACGGCGACGACGGTCAGAAGCTGGGGCGTCTGCTCACCGGATGAGCACCGGGGCCGACCAGCTGACGTCGCCGTCCGCTCCTCCGGCGTCCAGCCGGTCGATCAGCGCCGTCGCCCAGTCCACCAGGCCGTCGATGTCGATGCCGTGCGGCCGGCCGTCGAACACGGCGATCGCGTCCCGGCCGCGGGTCAGCAGGGTGACGGCGCCGCGACGGTTCCCGCGGGACAGGTGGGTGAGCCCGACCGCCCACTGCGCCATCCCCTTCCAGAGCGCGCGGTCCGCCCCGGTCGACGACTTCCAGGCGTCCTCGAACACCTCGTGGGCGTGGAACGGAAGCCCCTGTCCGAGCAGCTGCTGGGCCTCGGCGAGCGTCTCCGCCGGGGTCCGCGCGATGCCCTCCGGCTGCCGGGCGACGTCCGGTGACCCGTACGGTAACGGCCTGCCCAGGGCGTCCCGCGGGCGGGAGTTGCGGGCGCGGCCGGCGGCATCCCGGTCCCGGTCGGCCGCCATCAGTCCTTGCGCTCCTCGGCGATCACCGTCATCGACTGCAGCGTCGGGCCGCCGAAGGAGGTCACCATCGCCACGTCCGAGGCGTCACGGCCGCGGCCGATCAGGATCCGTCCCTTGCGGCGCACGTTGTTCCGGGGATCGAACGTCCACCACCGGTCTCCGAGCCAGACCTCCATCCACGCGGCGAAGTCCATCGGCGACGGGTCGGCCGGCACGTCCATGTCCGGCAGGTACCCGAAGACGTAGCGGGCCGGGATGTTGAGGGCGCGGCAGAACGTGATGGCCAGGTGCGTGAAGTCGCGGCACACCCCGAACCCGGATGCGTTGACGTCGACGGCCGTCGACGTGGGCGAGCTGCTGCCGTACGCGAACTGCAGATGGTCGTTGACGTGCTGGCAGATCGCCTGCACCCGGCCGTATCCCGGCGGCACCGAACTGAACCGGGCCCACGCCTCGGTGCCGAGCATGTCGGGCAGGCAGTAGCGGCTCGGCATCAGGTAGACCAGCACGTCGTCGGGCAGGTCGTGCGGCACCAGTTCGGGTGCCGCCACATCGGCGTCCTCCGTCGCGTCCGGCACGGTGGCCAGCGCCCGGTAGGAGATGCGCGACTTGCCCGCCGGCAGAATCAGCCGCTGGCAACGGTTTCCGTACAGGTCGCGGTACTCGTGCCAGTCCTGCTGCGGCGTACTGGTCCACTCCTCGCCGGTGATCACGACGCCGTCCACGCCCAGCGGCGTCACCTGGAACACCGCCGGTGTGTCGATCTGCGCGTCATACGCGAAGTCGCACCCGATGCTGACCTGCCTGGAACCCATCAGTGTTGTTCTCCGTCACCTGCCGACCGGACGGCCCGTCCGGAACGCTGAGCCTAGCCACGAAATGTGCCCGCCAGATGTCACGAACTCTCACTGCGGTCATCGACCGCACGCGGCGGTGTCGCGGGCTCGCGCGTACGCTGCCCTGATCCGGAAGTTACCGACGAGTAACCCCAGGCGGCGACCGTGTCTGCATCCCCAACCGCTTCGCCTCGCCCACCGGCATCGCCGACCGCCACCGCCTCACCGCCGGCCGCGGCCGGTCGGCACGCCGTCACGCTGCACGGCCACCGCCTCGCCTACACCGACCTCCCGGCGGCCATGGCGGCCCCGGCGCCGGACAACTCGGCGCCCGATGCGGCGCCGGACGGCCCGACGCCCGTTCTCTTCGTGCACGGCCTGATGAGCAACTCGGGCACCTGGTCTGGGCAGCTCGAGCGGATGGCCGGCGCGCGGCGGCTGATCGCACCGGATCTGTTCGGGCACGGCGACTCCGCCAAGCCTGCCGGTGACTACTCGCTCGGAGCGCACGCAGCCACCCTGCGGGACCTGCTCGACGAGATCGGCGTCGAGCGGGTCACCGTCGTCGGCCACTCCCTCGGCGGGGGGATCGCCCTGCAGTTCAGTTACCTGTTCCCCTCGCGGATCACCGGATTGGTCCTGGTCAGCAGCGGCGGGCTGGGCAAGGAGCTCAACCCGCTGCTGCGCGCGGCGACGCTGCCGGGCAGCGAGCTGGTCCTGCCGGTATCACCTCGCGGTGGATCCGTCAGGTCGGGGACACCGCCCTGCAGTATTGGGGGCGGCTCGGGTTGCCGCCGATCAGTCCCGGCTCCGACGAGGCGTGGCGCAACCTCGGCACCCTGGCGGACGCACCCACCCGGACCGCGTTCCTGGCCACCAGCCGGTCGGTGATCGACCTGTTCGGCCAGACGGTGACGGCACAGAACCGGTTGCCGGGACTGGCCGCGCGGCCGGGCCTGCTGGTCTGGGGCGCGCGGGACCGCATCGTGCCGCCCTCACACCTGGAGGCGGCACGCGCCGCCCTGCCGGCCGCGACGGTCGAGATCTTCGACCGCTCGGGGCATTTCCCGCACCTGGACGAGCCGGACCGGTTCGCCCGGGTGCTCGGGACGTTCCTGCGCGACGCGCTCAGCCCGGCAGCGGCGACCTTCGGCGGGTCGGCAACAGCAGCGCCAGGACGGCGCCCACCACACAGATGACGGCCGTCAGGGCGAAGATCTCCCGGTACTCGGTGAGCAGGGCCGCCGTCACCGCCCGGTTGTACTCGGCCAGCTGCTCGGCGAACCGCTCCGCCGTGACACCGACCGGCAGCGGGGTGGCAAGGTCGGCAGTCAGCACCCCGAACCGGTACAGCCCCCAGGCTGTCAGGGCGGCGACCCCCACGAGCATCCCGGTCATCCGGGCGACGACGACGGCGGCCGAGGCCACGCCGTGGGCCTGCGCGGGCACCACCCGCAGCACCGCAGTGGAAAGCGGCGCGATCACCAGGCCCAGCCCGAAACCCGCGATGGCAAGGTCGGTGTCGGCGACCGGCAACCCGAGCGGGTGCACGGCGGCGAGCACGTCCGCGGGCCACCGCGACATCAGCAGGTAGCCGACGGCGGCCAGCGCCAGGCCGGCCACGGAAACGGTCCGCTCCCCCAGCCTGCTGGTGAGGACACCGCCGAGCACGGCGCCGACGGGCAGCAGCACCAGAAATCTGACCAGCAGCAGGACCGACCCGGCGCTGTCCAGCCCGAGAACGGTCTGACCGAACAGCTCGACGTTGACCAGCGTGACCAGCAGTGCCGCGCCCGCGGCCGAGCTGACCGCGAGACTCGCGAGGAATCGGCCCATCTGCACCCCGTCGGGGTCGAGCAGCTTGACCCTGGCGCGGCGTTCCCACGCCGCGAAGGCCGCCAGCGCGACCAGCGCTGCCGCCAGCACCGGCAGACCCCATGACGGCAGCACGCTGCGGGACGGGTCGGGGTTGTACAGCGCGACGACGAGCAGGGCCAGTGCCAGCGCGAGCAGGCTGCCGCCCACCACGTCGATACCGGCCGACGTCCGGTCCGCCGGGCCGGCCCTGGCCGGGACGGTGAGGTGGACGACGACCATCGCGGCGGCAGTCAGCGGCAGGTTGATCCAGAAGATCCACCGCCAGCTCTCCGGCTGCAGCTGTGCGGTGACGCTCCACGCACCCGCGACGGCGGCGATCCCGACCCCGTACAGGGTGCCCAGGACGCTGCCGAGTTCCTGCGCGGCACCGACGAAACCGAGCGCGGTCGAGCGTTTCTCGTCCGCCCACAGGTCCGCGACCAGCGCCATCGAGATCGGCAGCAGCGCGCCGCCGGCCAGTCCCTGCAGCAGCCGACCGGCGACCAGCAGCGGCACCTGGTCGGCCAGCGCGGTGACGGTCGAGCCGACGGCGAAACCGAGCAGGCAGGCCTGCAGGACGACGCGGCGGCCGACCCGGTCCGACAGCTGGCCCAGCAGCGGCATGCCGGCGACGTAGCCGAGCAGGAAACCGGTGACGATCGGTGTCGCCCGCTCCAGCCGGTTCACCGGGATACCGAGATCGCGGACCATGTCGGTCAGGACGCCGACGACGACGTAGGCATCGAGGGCCGCCAGCAGCACCGCGGCACCCGCCGCACCGATGGCCAGTCGGCGGCTGCCGCTCACCCGGGCGGAGTGATCGTGACCGGCTCGTTGATGTCGGAGAGCTTGACGGTCACCGTCGCCGGCTGCCCGTTCGCCCCGGTGAGGGTCAACGTCGCCGCGGTCAGCTGCTGGGTGGTCATGTCGATGGTCAGCACTGCCGTCACGTCGCTGGTGATGCCGGGGATGAGACCACCGGCCACCGAGGCGGGCACGGTGCCGGACACCAGCCAGGCGTTCCCGTCGGTGCCCGTGACGGTGGCCCCCTGCGTCGACGAAAGGACCTTCGCCACGCCCTTGTCGGGGTTGAGGATGACGGACGGGTCGTACAGGGCGCCGGCCAGCGCGGAGGGCACCTTGGTGAACCCGCCGGTGGCACCCTTGAGGTACAGCTCGCCGCCGGTGAGCACGAATTCCACTTCGACCAGTTGGCCGAGCTGGCTGATGGTGCCCGAGCCCTGGGCGTCACCGTTGGCGGTGAGCCGGCCGGTCGCCTTCTGCACCGGGACGGACGGCAGGTCCCCGTCGACGTTCAGCTCGAATCCGGCGCTGGTGACCGACGCCATGGCGGCGGCCGACTCGGAGAGCAGGGTAGCGGCGGACGGCGTGACGGCGGTCGCGGTGGTTCCGCCGGTCGACGAGGTGCATCCGGTGGCGAGTATCAGGACCGACCCGGCCAGGAGCGCCGCGGCCCACCGCGTCCGGTTCGTCATGGCCGGGATGGTAGCCGCACGGGCCGACATGGCCGCGGACGTCACGAGTGGCGGCGATGCGCCCACGACCGTTCGACAGCAACGTGTTCCCGAAAACGACCACGCAGGAGGAAACGACCGAGCAGGCCGGAACCGCGCAGCCCCGGAACGGCGAAGGCGCCGACCGCGGGATGCGGCCGGCGCCTTCGGGCGTTCATGCGGTACTGCTCAGCCTGTCCTGATCACCGTGAGGTGCTCAGTCGTGGCTCGCTGCTCAGCCGAGGCGCAGGACCTGGCCCGGGTAGATCAGGTCAGCGTTGGGGATGACGTCGGAGTTGGCCGCGTACAGGGCCTCCCAGCCGCCGGCAACGCCGTTGGCCGACGCGATCTTGAACAGGGTGTCGCCGGACTGCACGGTGTAGGTGCCGTCGGCGGCGCTGGCCGGGGCAGCAGCCGGCTCGTTGTAGCTGGCGTCGCTGCTGCTCGAGTCGTCGCTGTAGCTCGAGTCGTCCGAGCTGGAGTTGTCGCTGTAGCTGGACTCGTTGCTGCTCGAGTCATCGCTGTAGTTCGAGTCGGCCGAGCTCGAGTCGGCCGAGCTCGAGTCGTTCGAGCTCGAGTCGTTCGAGCTGGAGTCACTGCTGGTGTCCTCCAGCGGGGCCCGGGTGCTGCGGTCGGCAGCCTGCGGGGCTTCGTTGCTGGCCGGGGCACTGCTCGCGCCGGAGTCGCCGCCCGGGGCCTCCTGGCCACCGGCGTAGGCGCAGGCCCAGGCTCCCCAGCCCTGGCCGGCGAGGGTCTTCTCGGCGACGGCGATCTGCTGCTCGCGGGTGGCGAGGTCGGCGCGCGGGGCGTAGTCCTGGCCGCCGTAGGCGTCCCAGGTGGACTGCGAGAACTGCAGGCCGCCGTAGTAACCGTTGCCGGTGTTGATGGACCAGTTGTTGGTGCTCTCGCACTGGGCGACGGCGTCCCAGGTCGACTCGGGGGCGGCCGAGGCCGGTGCCGCGAGGGCGAGTGCTGCACCGCCGGCGATGACGCCGACAGTGGCGCCGCGCAGGGCGAAGACCCGGGCGGTCGAGGGCTTGCGGTGACGTCCGGTGAGACGACGGTTCATGGTTCTTTTCCCCTAGCTGCGCCTGCGAGGTGAGCTGTCGGGTTCGGGCGCGACTCAGCCGTCGTGGATGACGGATGTGTGCAGGGGATCGCCCGTCCAGTCGGTGATCAGTCACTGTCTGATCACGGAGCCGGATTAACCCCAAGGGAACGTGGTTCCCGTAAACGTGGTTTCCCCGCTGCTGTCCGAGCCTTTCTGTTCGTGGGTCCTCCGGGCAAAAGGGACAGCACTCGGCGCGAGGCCCGGAGGTTTTCGTGGTAAGACCGGTGCGATACACCGACCGATTCAGACCATACGGACGCGAGTTGTGAAGTCCAGAGCCCGAATCCCGACATAACGGAATGATAACGATCACTCATGGCCGACGAAAAGCAGCGTTTTCGCAGATTGCTTGGGGTGCAGCGGGTCAGCGTGGTCGGCCGTCCTCAGGCGAAGAAGAATTGCGGAATTTCACCCGATCGGGGGAGCCTCACCCGGGGCCGATCCGGTGTCGGCAGCCGGTACACCACTGCCGGTGACCGCTCGGCCACGAATGCATCTCCCCCGCGGAACGCCCCAACTCTGCCAGCTTCACCGCTGCCGACGCGAACCGGGGTGCCGCTCACCGGGTCGCCGCTCACCGGGTCGCCGCTCACCGGGACGCGGCGAGCTCGCTGCGTGTCGTCGTCCGCCGTCCCGCCCTCAGTACCCGCCGCAGGCGCGGTGCACTGATGACCGTCGCCCGCCGCCCCACCGTCGACCGCCTGCTCCCGGGGCTGGCGCAGTTCCGCGGCTACCAGCGAAGTTGGCTGCGAGGCGACATCCTGGCCGGCTTCACCGTCGCGGCGTACCTCATCCCCCAGGTGATGGCCTACGCCGAGCTCGCCGGCCTGCCACCGGTGACGGGGCTGTGGTGCATCATCGGCCCGCTCGCCGTCTACACCGTCCTCGGTACGTCCCGCCAGCTGTCGATCGGTCCTGAGTCGACCACGGCGCTCATGACGGCCGTCGTCCTGATGCCCATCGCCGCAGGGGACCCGGCGCGGTACGCCACGCTGGCGGCGACCCTGGCGCTGGCGGTCGCCGGGCTGTGTTTCCTGGCCCGGCTCGCCCGGCTGGGCTTCCTCGCGGACCTGCTGTCCAAACCCGTGCTCGTCGGTTACATGGCCGGCGTCGCAGTGATCATGATGTCCAGCCAGCTCGGCAAGGTCACCGGCGTCAAGGTCACCGGCGACGAGTTCATCCCGCAGGTGCAGACCTTCGTCGAGGGCATCAACGGGATCCACTGGCCGACGGTCGTGATGAGCACGATCCTGGTGGTGACGCTGTTCGCGCTGAAGCGGTTCGCGCCGCGCCTGCCGGGGCCGCTGATCACGGTGGCGCTGTCGGCTGTCGTGGTGTGGGTGCTGGCCCTGCAGGACCGCGGCATCAAGGTCGTCGGCTCGGTGCCGGTCGGGCTGCCGACCCCGTCGCTGCCGAGCGTCACCGATCTGGGCATGCTGCTGGTGCCCGCTCTGGGCATTGCGTTCGTCGGATACACCGACATCGTCCTCACCGGGCGGGTGTTCGCGGCCCGGGCCGGGCAGCAGGTCGACGCCAACCAGGAATGGACCGCTCTCGGCGCCGGCAACGTTCTCGCGTCGGTGTCCCAGGGTTTCCCGGTCAGTTGCAGCGGCAGCCGGACCGCGCTCGGCGCCGCCGTCGGCAGCAAGACCCAGCTGTACTCACTGGTGATGCTCGGCCTGGTCATCCTGACCCTGGTGGTGGCCGGGCCGTTGCTGGCGCAGTTCCCCAGCGCCGCCCTCGGCGCGCTGGTGATCTTCGCGGCGGTCACGCTGATCGACGTCAAGGAGCTGCGGCGGATCGCCAAGTTCCGGCGCAGTGAACTGCTGCTCGCCGCCCTCACCACCGTCGCCGTCCTCGCCCTCGGTGTTCTGTACGGCGTGCTGGCCGCGGTGGCGCTGTCCATCCTGGATCTGCTGCGCAGGGTCGCCCGGCCGCACGACGGCATCCTGGGTTACGTGCCGAAGATGGCCGGCATGCACGACGTCGACGACTATCCGATGGCGCGGCAGGTTCCCGGCCTGGTGGTGTACCGCTACGACGCCCCGCTGTGTTTCGCCAACGCCGAGGATTTCCGGCGACGGGCGCTCGGCGCGATCGACCTGGCGGGCGAGTCGGTCGACGTCCACGGGCAGTTGCACGAGCCCGCGCCGGTGGAATGGTTCGTCCTCAACGCCGAGGCGAATGTCGAGATCGACATCACCGCGGCCGACGCGTTGGAGCAGCTGCGCCAGGAGATCTCCGCCAAGGGCATGGTTTTCGCGATGGCCCGGGTCAAGCAGGACCTGCGTGACGACCTGGTGCAGGCCGGGCTGGTGGACAGCGTCGGCAAGCACCTGATCTTCCCGACGCTGCCGACCGCGGTGGCGGCGTACCTGGACGCCTACCAGCAGCGGCACGGCCGGCTGCCACCCGGCGTCCGGGCCCCGAGCCTGCCCGGTGATCCCATGGAGGCCGACGACACGCCGTTGTGACTGCAGGTTCGGCCCCTGGCCGGATCTGTCCGGCTGGATCTTGTCCGGTTGGGCCGCGCCCGGGTCCGATCGTGTCCGGTTCGACGTTGTTCGGGTGAATCCCACGCCCGTGAAACGCCGTGCGGTGAAGGTGATGTGAAGGCACTGCCGGGGTGGTCGGCCGCTCCCTGCACACTGGGCGGATGGCCGTCCCGAGAGTGTTGTGCATCGTGCTGGCAGGCGGCCGCGGTTCGCGGCTCGGGCCGTTGACCACCGGGCGTGCGAAGCCGGCGCTGCCGGTCGGCGGCAACTACCGGTTGATCGACGTCGCACTGTCCAACGCCGCGCACAGCGGGTTGATCGACGTGTGGGTGCTCGAACAGTACGAGCCGCACCTGCTCAACGAGCACCTGTCCGGCGGGCGGCCGTGGGACCTGGACCGCACCCGTGGTGGTTTCCGTACGCTGCCGCCGTTCGAAGGGACCGGACCGGACGGCTTCGCCGACGGCAATGCCGATGCGCTGGCCCGCAACTGGGGCGTCATCGACGCTTTCGACCCGGAGGTGCTGCTGGTGTGCAGCGCCGACCACCTGCTGGCCATCGACCTGCGCGAGGTCGTCGCCACCCACCTGGATTCCGACGCGGATGCGACTGTGGTCGGGACGTCGATGCCGACCCGCAGTGACCTGTCGCGGTACCTCGTGGTGCAGGCCGAGGGCGGCGCGGTGACGTCGCTGGACTACAAGCCGGACAAGCCGCAGGGACGCTACGTCGGCACCGAGGTGTTCGCCTACAAGCCGGGCGCGCTGCGCGACTGTCTGCGCGACCTGCGCGCGGAGGGCGGCGAGCTCGGCGACTACGGGGAGCGGCTGCTGCCCCGGATGCTCGAGACGGGGACCGTCGCCGACCACGAGTACCGCGGCCACTGGCGCGATCTCGGGACGCCGCAGTCGTATCTCGACGGCCAGCTGGATCTGCTTAAGGACCGGCCTCCGATGGTGATGGACGATCCCGCCTGGCCGATGCTGACGTCGATGCCGCAACGTTCTCCGGCCCGGGTGCGCCGCGGGGCGGAGCTGGAGCGGACGTGGCTCTCCCCCGGTTCCGACATTGCCGGCAGCGTGGTGGATTCGGTGATCGGGCCGGGGGTGCGGATCGAGAAGGGTGCCGTCGTCCGGCACAGCGTGATCATGAACGACGCCGTGATCCGCAGCGGGGCCACCGTGTCCCGGTCGGTGGTCTCCGATTTCGCCGTCATCGGCAAGGACGCCCACCTCGGTGCGGACAACGCGAAGGACCCGGTGCTGGTCGGCGCGCGACGCCGTATTTCCGCCGGCACCCGGCTGGCGGCGGGCACAGCCGTGGACGCGGTGGAGTCGCGCAACCTGTTCGACTCGACGCGCTAGCGTTACGGCGTCCCGGGCGTGGGTCCGGTCGTCGTCCCTATGAAGGCGGTTGCTCCCACGGACGCGGGGCACCGCGCAGTTCGAGGGAGTGCTGCATGACCGAGCCGGTTGCATCCGCACATACGCACGTCGTCCTCGCCTCGGCCGACAGCGCTGCGTTCAGCTCGCTACGTCGGCGGCCGACAGCGCGTTCGGACCGATATCGGATGGGAAAGGCGCTGCGGGACAGGGTTCCTCGCCGCTCGCTGGGTGAGTGGGCGCCGCCCGCCGACCGGCCCGATCCGGTGCAGCTGATCAAGGAGTCGCACGAGGGACGGCTGGACTGGCTGATCCCGCTGCGCGTCGGCCGGATGACCGCGACGCCCTACGGCTTCCTGCGCGGGACGGCGGTCGTGATGGCCGAGGACGTCGCGCAGCTGCCGGCGACCGGTATCACGCCGGTGATCTGCGGTGACTCGCACCTGGGCAACTTCGGGTTCTATGCGTCCCCGGAACGCGACCTGGTGATCGACCTCAACGACTTCGACGAGGCGCACCCCGGCGGGTGGGAGTGGGATCTGCGGCGGCTGGTGGCCAGCATCTGGGTGGCCGGACGGCAGAACGGGGCCACCGAGGACGACTGCCGGTCCGCGGTCATGCAATGTGTGGCGGCGTACCGCACAGAGGTGCGGGAACTGTCGGAGTTGCCGTTGCTGGCCAGGTCCTACCAACGGGTCGACGTTGACCAGTTGCACGACACGACCTCGCACCGGTCGTTGCGGGCGGAGATCAAGCGGGCGGCCCGACAGGCCAGGACCCGCACCAGTGACCGCGCGCTCCCCCGCTTCACCCGGGAGGACCAGGGGCGGCGGGAGATCGTCGAGGAGCCTCCACTGATCACCCGGGTCAGCCCGCAGGATGCCGAAATGCTCGGCCAGGCCCTGGACGACTACCTCGAGACCCTTGCCCCGCACTGGCGGCGCGCGCTGGGCGGCTACACGCTGGTCGACATCGCGCACAAGGTGGTCGGCGTGGGCAGCGTCGGGCTGCGGGCGTACGTGGCCCTGCTGGAGGGCAGCAGTCCCGATGACGTGGTGTTCCTGCAGCTCAAGCAGGCTCGGCGGTCCGTGCTGGCGAGGTACGTGCACGGTGAGTCGGCCTGGCACGCCCATCAGGGGCAGCGGGTGGTCGAGTACCAGCAGGCGCTGCAGACCGTCAGTGATCCACTGCTGGGCTGGACCAGTGCCGATGGGCGGCAGTATTACGTGCGGCAGTTCCGCAACATGAAGGGCAGCGTCGCGCTCGACTCGATCGACGGGTCCGCGCTGGCGGACTACGCCGGAATCGTCGGGCATCTTCTGGCCAAGGGGCATGCGCGAACGAGCGGCGCGTCGATGATCGCCGGGTACATGGGCGGGTCCGACAAGGTTGACGGCGCCATGGCCGAGTTCGCCCGGTTGTACGCCGATCAGACCGAAGCTGACCATCACGCGCTGGTGATGGCCGCGAAACGTGGTGCGGTGCCGGTGGAGCACGGGCTCTGATCAGGGCGACAGGTGGCGGTGCGAGCCGGGGCGGTCGGTGGCCGGCGCGGGATGCGGCGCCGAGTCTGACCGGCCTTGGATGTGGCAATCCGTGCACGTCCTCGATGAGGCCGGACGCGTGCTCAGCCGGCGGCGCCAGCAAGGCGCCGTAGGCAGAGTGGTTCCCAGAACGAGTGTCTCGTGGCCCGGACATGGACAACCCCCGGGCTGCTCTTGCCGAGTGATACAGCAAGGCCGACTGGACAATTGTCGGCAGCCCGGGGGTCGGGTGACTGTCCGGTTGTGCCAGACCGCCGTCCCTGGCATCGATGTCGCCTACTCAGGCGAGGGCGATGGTGGGCGCGGAATCCGGCTCATGGGAGCCGAACCTGGTCCGACGGGGAGCGGCGGCCTAGCGGCCAGCCACCTCACGTGTCCTGAACGTCTTCAACGTGGGACCACCTCCTTCCTCGTGTACCGCCGAAAGTACTTGCTGGTCAGTTCGTTCGCAACGATTTTCAGCTGCGGGTGAAGGTGCCAGTCGTCCGGTCCGGTCAGGGCGCGCGGCTCGACCCCGGAAAAGGGGGCAGCGTGGGCTTCGACCATCCGGGAGAAGTCTCGAGATGTATTGCGTCGCTTCGGTTTCGGCGGAGATGAGGAGGGTGAGCAGACCATCTGCGTCGGACTGATGCGCCTTGCGTTCGGCACTCCATGGTGAGCCGATCGCTCATCGGTCGACTGGTACACCGCCGTCGACAACCTCCCTGTCGGCCTGCCGGACCCGGATCCGGCGGTGACCGGGGAGATCCGCAACGCCGCCGCGACCTCGGAGGCGGCCAGACGGGCGGCGGCCGCGGGCACGTCGTGCTGCACCTGGTCGGGGTCCTCGTCCCGGGTGGTGCGGTTGTTCCGGGCGAGCCGGCGGGTACCCCGCGGCCAACGCCGTCAGTGACTCTGTGTCCGCGGCACCGGCGGCCAGGGTGGCTCAGTCCACCACAGGAGCCGGCACGGGGTACGTCATGTCCCCCGACCCCAGACCATCGAACATATGTACTATTATCGGACGTGAAATGGATGGAGAGTACGACCTCCCGCTCATCGTGTCAGTCGGCGGTGGCAGGTCACCGACCTGGCGGACACCGGACGAAGGAGGCTGCCCACCGTGCCGCGGCCAGCACCTGCGGACCTTGGGCGAGCAGCGCGTCGTTGTGATCGGCGCCCTCGACCGGGAAGACCTTCACCGGGCTGCCCGCGCCATCAGGGCCACCCGTGCCGGCCGCGGCGGCCGCGACCTGTGCGCTCTGCTCGCTCGGGACGACCGAATCGGCGGAGCCGTAGACCACGCCGATCGGCGTTGACATCGTTCGCACGAGGTCGGCGACCGGGAAGTGATCGCGGAGCAGAAGCCGCACCGGCAGGAACGGGTAGTGCTCGCCAGCGGCCGCGGCCAGATCGGCGAACGGCGAGCGCAGCACCATCGCGGCCGGCGGGTGATCGACGGCAAGGCGAGTGACCACGGCACCGCCCAGACTCTCGCCGAAATAGACAAGCTGCGAGGCAAGGACACCGGCCTGCTGGGTCAGGTAGGCGTGGGCGGCGCGGGCGTCGGAAGCCAGTCCCCCCTCGGACGGCGACCCCGGGTTGTTGCCGTAACCGCGGTATTCCATCAGCAGCACCCCGGAACCCGCATCTGCAAGCGCCCGGACGAGTCCGACTCGTGCCAGGCTGTTTCCGGCGTTCCCCGGGGCCACGAGAAAGACTGCGGGGCAGGCGGACGGCGGCGGGGGCACGTACCACGCCCGCAGCTCCAGACCGTCGTCGGTGCTGATCACCACGTCGGTGCCACCGGGGAGAAGCCCGGCGGCCGACGGGACGGGCCCGGAGTCGGGCAGATAGATCAGGCGCCGCTGGAACACCCACAGCAGCGAGACCACAACGGCGGCGGCGAGCGTGACGACCAACGTCACGCGCACCCACCGCCGCTGCACGGAATGCCGAGCCTCTACAGCAGAGCCGCTTCATGCCGGCCGTCAGAGGTCACCGAGCACACCCGGACCGGCTGATCACCTCGGGCCACCTGTAACACTCAGCGCTGGTCGTACTCGTCGATGACGTGCATGGCCGCTTCCTCGCTGCTGGCGGCGGCACCGTCGATGCCGACGTCCTCGGCCACCAGGTCCGACTCGGCGTCGATGAGGCCGTCGGAGCCGGCGTCGACCAGGCGACCGGAACGGACACCGCCAACCTCGCTGCCGGACTCGTCGAACAGGTTGTTCGCGTCCTCGTCCCAGACCTCGGGCTCCTCGGCGGCGAGCAGGTCGTCCAGGCTCTCGCCCTGTTCCTCTTCGGCCTGCGTCGGCACGTGCACCCGCGGCTCACGATCGGGCGGGTTGTAACCGGTGTCCAGCCAGTCGTCCTGGCCGCTGCCGGCGTCTCCCTCGCTGATCGTGTCGTGATCGGTGCTGCGGTCGTCGACGTCGGACCCGGGCTGGGTCTCGTCAATCTGGCTCATGTATGCCTCCTGTCACGCCGTCGCGGCGTTCGGTCGTCGTTCTTCCATCGCTGCTGCGACGGCGGCGGGTCACACGCTTGCCCCGTGCACCCCGTCAACCGTAGTCGTCGCGCAGACTGCTCCAACGTTCCCCGCAGCGAACCCGTCACGCACCGAAGAGATCCCTCACGCACCGAGGAGATACAGCAGGATCTCCACCAGTACGGCCGCGCTGAGCACCACTCCGGAGATCAGGCAGGCGATCCCGAGGAACCACATGCCTCGCAGGCGTCCGGGCAGCAGAGGTTGGAGCTCCGGCCGGTCGGTGATCTGCGCCAATACCCCGGTCATCTGCACGCCACGCCAGAGGCCGCCCAGGATCCGCAGCGGCCGCGACCGCACCCGGCGAACCGCGGTGGCCGCGACCTTGCCCGGAGAAACGTTGCGGGACAACTGATCCAGGATCTCCCGCCCGGTGATGACGCCGGCCAGCGCGTCTGTCAGAGCGGCGGGATCCGCGGCCACCGCGAGCAGTTGCCGGCGACGCAGCCCCAACCAGGCCGCCAGCAGCAGGCCGATCCCGCCCAGCACCAGCCAGAACGGATCGTCCGGTCCCCAGCGCAACACAGCCACCAGAATCGCCGCGACGGCCGGAACACCGGCGATCAGCACGACCACCAGGGTCGGGTAGCGGGTCGCCCGGATCAGCGGGACGAGCACGGCCACCAACTGCTCGAGGGCCCGGTCCCGGGCCGTCGCGCCGGCCGCCAGCACCCGTCGGGTGCGGGACACCGGCGCCTGGGACGGTTCCGAGACGACGATCTCACTCTCAACTGAAGGTTGAGACCTGGTCAGTTCGGCGCCGGCGGAGGCCGCGGTGCCGTCACGGACCGGCGGCGGAGACTTGCGCAGGTCCGGGCCTGCCGGATTCACCGCCGAACCGATCTCGGATGCCGCTGCCTCAGGCTGCGACGGGTCCCCGAACCCGCCGCTGCTCATCGGGCGCCAACCGCCGCAGCGGCATCCAGCGCCTCGGTACAGCCGTCCTCAGCAGCGGCCCGGCAGTTCTCCGCCGTCAACCGGTCGGCCACGGCCTCGCCGATCTCGGCGAGCGCCCGGAGTTGCTCCGGCGTCAGGACGTCGATGACGTACTCCCGCACCGCCGCCACATGCCCGGGCGCGGCGTCGGCGATCGCGGCGCGCCCGACGTCGGTGATGGCAACCATCAATCCGCGGCCGTCCGTCACGCAGTCCCGGCGCTCCACCAGTCCCCTGGCCTCCATCCGCTTGAGATGGTGCGACAGACGGGACTTCTCCCACCCGGTCGCGCGACCCAGGTCGCCCGCACGCAACACCCCGTCGGGGGTTTCGGACAGCACCACCAGCACCTCGTAATCGGCGCTGGACAGCGCCGAGTCACGCAGCAACTGCCGGTTCAGCACAGCCGCCAGCGGCGTGTGCAGTTGCTGCAGCGCCCGCCAGGCCCGCGCCTCGTCCGGCGTCAGCCATTTCACCGCGGTCATCTCTCCACCCCCACGCCATGGTCCGGTGCGATCCGAGCAACGGACCGACGCCGGCACCTGTCACCCGAGCCCGCCTTCCCAGGGAAAGCGTGGCGCACCCCCGCGCCGTCCGCGACTTCGCACGCGCCGCGAGGCCACCCGGCGGTGACACCCGGGCAGCCGCATGCCTGCGTGCGACGCCCTCCGTCAGCGTTCGTACTCCGGGATCTGGTGCTCGAACACCGGGACGTCACCGACGATGGGATTCGTCCGGCGGGACGGCGCCAGGTACTTCGTCGACAGGTTGACCAGGGTGGCCAGCCGGTTGCGGTTGCCCAGCAGCATGACGATGTGCACGAACAGCCACGCCAACCACGCCAGGGTGCCGGTCAACCGGACGGACTTGCCCTTGGGCAGTGCAATGTCGGCGATGGCGGCACGGCGGCCGATGGTCGCCATGGTGCCCTTGTCGTGGTAGTGGAACGGGTGGGTCGGCCGGCCGGTCACCAGAGCGGCGATCTGCTTGCCGGCGTGCTTTCCACCCTGCAGCGCCGGCTGCGCCAGCTGCGGCAGCGGATCGGGCAGCAGCGCGACGTCACCGATGGCGAAGATGTTCTTGAAGCCCTTGACCCGCAGGTCGGCCTCGACCTCGATGCGGCCGCCCCGGCCCTGCGGCAGGCCCCAGGTACCGACGATCTTGGGCACCTGGACGCCGGTGGCCCAGATGACGACGCCCGCCTGCAGGAATTCTCCGCCACCGAGCACCACGCCGTCCGGCCGCACCTCCTGCACGGAGGTGTTCAGCCGCAGTTCCACCCCGCGCTCACGCAGCGCCTTGGCGGCGAACTCGCGCAGTGACGGGGCGAACGGCCCGAGCACCTTGTCGGCCATCTCCACCAACACGATGTGCGTGCGGCGCGGATCCAGCTCGGGGTAGATCGATGCCATCGCATCGTTGCGCAGTTCGGCGAGCGCGCCGGCCATCTCGACACCGGTCGGGCCCGCGCCCACCACCACGATGGCCAGGTCGCGACCGGCGTTCGATGCGGCCGCATGCTCGAGGTTGGTGAAGATCTCGTCGCGCAGCTTCAGTGCCTGCTTGCGGGTGTAGATGGCGCGGGAGTTCTCCTCCGCGCCCTTGGTGCCGAAGTAGTTCGTCGTCGAACCGGTGGCGATGACGAGGTAGTCGTACTCCATGACGCCGCCGTCATGGAAGGTGATCACCTGCTGCTGCGGGTCGAGCCCGACGACCTCGCCCTGCCGGAAGCTGACGTTCTTCTGCCGCATCCGGGTGGCGCGCAGGAAGAACGTGACGTCACCGGGGTTCAGGCCGGCCGTCGCCACCTGGTACAGCAGCGGCTGGAACGCGTTATACGTGTGCCGGTCGATGAGGGTGATGTCCACGTCGGCCTTCGCCAGCGCCCGGATCGTGGTCAGCCCACCGAACCCGCCGCCGATGACGACGACATGCGGCCGCCGACGTGCCGTCGTGGTGCGAACGGGAGTGCTCGGTTGGGTGGTCATCATCAATTCCTCGGGTTGAACGCGTACTGGACCGGCCGATCCCAACCGGCCACGGTCACCGGCAGTCGCGCGGCGTGGCGGGCAGGAGCGGGCCGCTGGGTAGGTGTCCGAAAGCGCCGTTGCTTAAACGGTCGTACAGCTCACTGGCCCGCCGACTGTACCGGCGGAACGGGCTCAGGACGAGCCACCCCTCGACCGACCGTCGTCGCCGCGGCGGCGTACACCGTGACGAGCAGCATCTCCAGCACACCGAGAAACCCTTCCCACAGTGCCCAGGACGCCGGCGCCCCGCGTGCGGCCGTGTCGAACCCGGCCGCCGCCAGCAACACCAGGATGCCCACACCGGCCGTCGCGAAGGCGAGCCCGACGGCCAGCCGCCACCACCGCCGGTCGGCCGCCATCATCGCGAACAACACGGCGAGCGGCAGCATCACCAGCGCCGTCACGGCGACCACCTGGTGCACCTTGGCCGCGAGCGACAGTTGCGCCCCGCCCTCATCGGTCCTGACCAGGCCGGTGAGCACCGCGGCCACGAAGGCGATCCACGCCACCGGGCGGGCCGGTCCGTCGACAGGGCGGTATCGCAGCAGCATCAGCGGTGTCGCACCCAGGCCGATCGCCCAGAGCGTGAAGACGAACCCGGCCCCACCGAGTCCGTATTGGGACAGCGAGATCTCCGGCGGGAACAGGTCATCCGCGATCACCTGCATCGCGATCCAGAGCACCCAGCCGAGGCCCGCGACCCACCGCGCAGCGGTCAGCCAGGCGGAGCCGCCGCGCGCCCAAACGCCGGAGGAAACCCGCGAACCGGACATCACTCGGGCAGGTTACCGGCGATCACGTCGAGCACCGACGGCCAGTTCCCACCGTCCGTCCGTGTGCTGCGGGCGGCCAGCAGGGCGCGGACGATCGCTCGGCCGACCACATCGGCGGCCGCGGCCACGATCTCCCAGAGCTCGACCGCGTCGGGCGCCGGCCGGGTGCCGGTCGCCACCCCGAAGATCGTGTCGCCGTCGAACGGGGTGTGCACCGGGTTGACGGCCCGGGCGTACCCGTCCTGCGCCACCTGGGCCATCTTCGTGCACTGTGCCTTGGTCAGGGTGGCGTCGGTGGCGACGACCGCCAGCGTCGTGTGGGTGATGGCGGCGCCGTCCAGCCGGGCGGGATCGTCGCCGGCAAACGCGATGCCGATGGGCCGACGAGCGGTGGCGGCGAGCAACGCCTCGCGCGCGGCTGCGCCGACGGCCGGCGCCGCACCGTCCTCCGGTAACAGGAGCCGGGCGGCGAGCAACTCCCCGGTGCGCGGGTCCAGCGGCGACCCGGTGGCGTTGACCGCGACCAGCGCGGCGACGGTCACACCGGTGTCGAGCACCTGCGAGGCACTGCCGATGCCACCCTTGAGGTTCGCGATCACCGCCCCGGTGCCGGCGCCGACCGCACCGATCGCGACCGGACCCGGCTCGTCCCGGTTGCGCAGCGCGTCGTCCAGGGCGGCGGTCCCGAAGTCGAGCGACGGATGGGACGCCCAGTCACCCCCGCGGCCCAGGTCGAACAGCGCCGCACCGGGGACGAGCGGGACGACCGCCGTGGGATGGGGTCCAACCGACAGTCCGATGCCCCGCCCGGCCAGCCCCAGTTGCACACCGGAACACGTGATCAAGCCGAACGCGCTGCCGCCGCTGAGCACGATCGCGTGTACTCGCTCCACCGCGTTCTCGGGGCGCAGCAGGTCTGTTTCGTGGGTCGCCGGGCCGCCGCCGCGCACGTCGACACCCGCGACCATGCCGTCGTCCGGTCCGAGCACCACCGTCGTCCCGGTGAGAAAGCCTGCCCCGGTGACGGTGTGGTGGCCGACCGACAGGCCGGCGACGTCGGTGAGGCTGTTGTGCGGTCCGGGGCCGGGCGTCATCCGATCTGTGCGGGCCTGATCAGCGGACTGGCGGAGGCGGCGCCGCCCGGCAGCCCGCTCTGCAGGGCGCGGAAGCGGGCCAGCTCGGTCTGGTCGATGCCGTACCCGTGCTCGGGGCCGGGGAACGCCCCGGAACGGACCTCGTCGGCGTACCGGGTCACGCCCTGGTTCATCGCGTCCTGCAGATCCGCGTACCGCCGGACGAACTTCGCGCCGGCGCCGTCCCGGATGCCGAGCAGGTCGTGGAAGACCAGCACCTGACCGTCGGTGGCGGGCCCGGCTCCGATGCCGATCACCGGCACCGTCATCCGCGGCATGATGTCCGCCGTCACGGCCGTGGGCACGGCCTCGAAGACGATGCAGAAACAGCCCGCGTCCTGCAGGCCGAGCGCGCCCCGGGTGATCCGCATGGCCGACTCCGCGGTGCGGCCCTGCGCCCGGTACCCGCCCAGCGACGTGGCCGACTGCGGCGTCAGGCCGACGTGACCGACCACCGGGATGCCTGCCCCGACGATGGCCCGCGCACGGCTGATGGCGCTGTCGTCGCCGCGTTCCAACTTGACCGCGTCCGCCCCGGCCTCCTTGACGAATCGCACGGCGGTGGCGATGGCCTGCTCGTCGCTCACTTCGTACGACCCGAACGGCAGGTCTGCCACCATCAGCGCATGCTCGGTGCCGCGGCGCACCGCCTTGGCCAGCACCAGCAGTTCGTCGGTGGTGACGGCGACCGTGCTGGGGTGGCCGAGCACCGTCATCGCGCCGGAATCGCCGACCAGCACCATGTCGACATCCGCGGCCTCGGCGGCACGGGCGCTCGGGTGGTCGTAGGCGGTGACCATGACGATCGGCCGGCCGTCGCGCTTCATCTCGTGCAGCGCCGGGATGCTCACCGGCCGCCGCACGGTCGGCAGGGAAGGACGGGTGGACATCGGCTGCTCCTTTGCTACCGCTGTGCCCTGCTCGGAGCCGGTCCGGAGTCGCCGAGAAGCGGCGCCGCACCGTTGCGGTGCGGACGATCATGCTCGCTGCCGGGACGGCCGTCGAGTCAGCGGGCCACCGTTGTGACCGACTCCACGTAACGCCCTACCAAGCGCCCGAAATGATCATGTTGTCGATCAGCCGGGTGCCGCCGACGGGCACCGCGATCGCCAGCACCGCGGGCGCCGCGCCGAGGTGCTCGACCGGGAGAAAGGTGTCCGCATCGACCAGCGCCACGTACTCCGGCGTCAGGCCGGCGTCGGTGCACACGGCCCGTGTCGCCCCGAGAAGAGGGGCGGCATCGCGTTCGCCGGACTCCGCCAGGGCCGCGGCGGCCCGCAGTGCCGCCGGGATGGCCGCGGCCCGGGATCGGTCGGCGGGTGAGAGCCGGCGGTTGCGGCTGGACATCGCCAACCCGTCCGACTCCCGGACGGTCGGCACGGTGACGATCGTCGTGTCCATGTCCAGATCGGCGACCATGGCCCTGACGACCCTCGCCTGCTGGGCGTCCTTCTGACCGAAGTAGGCACGGTCCGGCATGGCCATGTTGAGCAGCTTGCTGACCACGGTGGTGACGCCGCGGAAGTGCCCGACCCCCCGGTGCGCGCCCTCCAGGCTCTCGACGATCGGCCCGTGCAACTCCACGGTGGCGCTGAATCCCGGCGGGTAGACCTCCGCCGCGGCCGGCGCGAACAGCACGTCGACGCCCGCCTCCGCCGCCATTGCCGCGTCGGCTGCCTCCTCGCGCGGATAGGCGGCGAGGTCGGCGGCGTCGTTGAACTGCGTCGGGTTCACGAAGATCGACATCACCACGACGTCGTTCTCCGCGCGGGCGGCGCGGCACAGCGACAGGTGGCCCTCGTGCAACGCGCCCATGGTCGGCACCAGGCCGACCGACCCGCGGTGCGGCAGGGTCGCGTCACAACGCACCGGGCGCAGCACGGCGCGCAGGTCACGCACCGTTCGGACGATCTCCATCCGGCGGGACTCTACCGTTGCGCATCCGTGGCTCCACCGCTGCTCGTCGGTCCCGCTGCCGCTGCGGACGCCCGGTGCCGCTCGGCCATCCGCTGCGTCTGGGTGACCATCGCGTCGAACAACGCGGACAGCTCCGGTGCCCGCTCGGCGATCACCGCGCGGTGGCGCTCCACGGTGCCGGTATCGCCGCGGGCGACAGGACCGGTCAACGCCGCCGGCCCGGTTTCTGCCCAGTTCGCCAGGGCCGCCGCGGCCAGCGGCACGAGCACCTCGCGGTTCAGTCCGGCGGTCGAGAGAAGTTGTGCCGCAGCCTCTTCGAGCGTGACGAGGAAATTCGACGCGAGCGCGGCCGCCGCATGGTAGGCGACCCGGTCGTGGTCCGCGACCGCCACCGGCCGCAGGCCCATGGCGCGCGCCAGCGCCGTGGCCACCGCGGCCGCCGCCGGTGACGAACCGGCCACGGCGGCCCACGCGCCGGCCAGCCGGGCGCCGCGCTCGGTCACCGTCATCAGCGGGTGGACGCTGAACGCCTCCCGCTCCCCCAGGACGTCCAGCCCCGATGCGCCCGAGCAGTGCCCGACCAGCGCTGCCGGGTGGATCAGCTGTGCCGCCGCGGCGATGGCATCGTCGGGGACGCACAGCAGGACGACTCCGTCGCCCAGACCGCGGTAGCCCCGGCCGTGCGGGCCGGACACCGGCCGCCCCGTCGCGGCGAGCGCACGGGCAATGGCGGTACCGAGCCTGCCCGGTCCGACCACAGCAAGCGGACCCGGCAGGCCCAGGTCCGCCGAGCCGGCCGCCGCTGACTCGACGAGGTCGGGCTCATCCGGTGAGATGGTCCGTCAGCCCCGGTCCGGTGGGCCGTCGGGCTGACGGTACGGCGGCTGACCCTGCGGCGGCTGCCCGGGCGGCGGGCCCTGCTGGTATCCCGGCGGGGGACCCTGCGGGTAGCGGGGCGGCGGCGGGTCATCGCGTCCCGGGTAACCTTGAGTCGGATAGCTGCCGAGCTGAGCTTGCTGCGCCTGCTGGCGCCCCGGCGGGATTGCGACGTGCTCGGTCGCGCCCGCGAGCTCCGCCCGGTCGCGGTTGGCGGCCAACCGCGCGGCGTCCTGCTCCTCGATCGTCACGGCCGCTTCCCGCTCGACCGCGCGCACCGCGTCGGCGACCTCCTTGGCCGAGGTCCCCTCGAACCAGTCGGCCACGTCGTCATCGATGTCACCGGCCCGGGACCGAGCGGCATCGGCCGGGTCGTCGGCGGGCGGCTCGTACCGGAAGACGCCGTCGTCCCCCTTGGTGCCGAGCATCCGGGCGAAGCCCTCCAGGGACTTGGAGAAGTCGCTCGGGATCATCCACACCTTGTTGGCGTCACCCTGCGCCATCTGCGGCAGCGTCTGCAGATATTGGTAGGCAAGCAGTTCCGGCGTCGGCTTGCCGGCCTTGACGGCGGCGAACACCTTCTCGATGGCCTTCGCCTGTCCCTGCGCCTGCAGGTATCGAGCGGCCCGCTCACCCTGCGCCCGCAGGATCCTGGACTGCCGCTCACCCTCGGCGGCCAGGATGGACGACTGCTTCGCGCCTTCCGCGGTGAGCACCGCCGCTTGCTTCTGGCCCTCCGCCGTCTTGATCGACGACTCCCGCAGGCCCTCGGAATTGAGGATCATGGCGCGCTTGTCCCGGTCGGCGCGCATCTGCTTCTCCATGGCCTCCTGGATGGAGGGCGGCGGGTCGATCGCCTTGAGCTCCACCCGGGCCACCCGGATGCCCCACTTGCCGGTCGCCTCGTCCAGCACGCCCCGCAGCTGCCCGTTGATGGAGTCGCGGCTGGTGAGTGTCTGCTCGAGGTTCATCCCACCGACGACATTGCGCAGCGTCGTGGTGGTTAACTGCTCGACGGCCACGATGTAGTTGGCGATCTCGTAGACCGCGGCCCGGGGATCGGTCACCTGGAAATAGACGACGGTGTCGATCGACACCGTCAGGTTGTCCTCGGTGATCACCGGTTGCGGTGGGAACGAGACGACCTGCTCGCGCAGGTCGATACGGGCCCGGATCCGGTCGATGAACGGCACCAGCCAGACCAGGCCGGCACCGCTGGCCTTGTTGAACCGGCCCAATCGCTCGATCACCGCGGCCTGGGCCTGCGGGATCACCTTGACCGACCTGACGAGGGTCACCACCACCAGGACGGCAACGACGATGGCGACGATCAGAGTTGGATCCATGAGTTCACGGCCCCCACATAACGACCGCGGTTGCGCCGCGGACCTCGACGATTGTCACGGTGGTGCCAGGCGGTAGGGCACGGTGCCCCTCGAGATTGACGGCCGACCACACCTCGCCCCCGATCTTGACCTGACCACCATCGGCATCAACCGTCGACACGACGGTTCCTTTCGATCCGATGATGGCCTCGATCCCGCTGCGGACCTTCGACGGCTGGTAGTACTTGCGCAGCAACACCGGTCGCAGGCCGAGTACGAGGGCAACCGAGGACAGCGCGAACACCAGGATCTGGGCCCACAACAGGTCCGGGAAGAACGCGGCAAACCCGGCCGTCACCAGGGCGCCGCCGCCCAGCATGAGCAGTACGAACTCGGCGCCGAGGACCTCGGCGATCGAGAGCAGCACCGCTGCGCTGAACCAGACCCATCCGGACATGAGCTCATCATGCCAGTGCGGCGTCCCTGCCGGTGGGACGTAGGCGAGCACCCCGGGTGGCCCGCGGTGCGACTCCGGGCGGAACCACACTGGTGCTGAAAATCGCCCTTCCTGTCGTTTTGCGGGGCAAATTGCCGTTGTCCGATGCGTCTGTCGTGCGCCGGGTTCCCGAGCATGCGAGGGTGGGCCGAACGCGGTCCAAGCCGCACGAAATCACCGGCACGTGCGGCGTTTCGCGGTGCAGTCGATCGGGAACAACGCGGCTGCATTTCGGCGTCAAAGATGATGGCCCGCTGCGGTCATCCGCTTTCCGCCGGCGGAATCAGGTCATTCTCGGCACCCCAGCGGAAGTGGACATCATGACCACAGACACCGATCTCATCCGCACCGATCCGGACCAGCCGCCGGTCGCCGTCCGGAAACGGATGCCGATGACCCCGACGGCCAGGGTGGCCTACCTCGTCATCGCGCTGCTCGGCGGTTTCGCCTGGGTGATGATCGCCATCATCCGCGGCGAGCAGGTGAACTCGGTCTGGTTCGTCTTCGCCGCCGTCTGCACCTACGTCATCGCGTTCCGGTTCTACGCCCGGCTGATCGAATACAAGGTGGTCAAACCCAGGGACGAGCGCGCGACACCGGCCGAGAGATACTCGAACGGCAAGGATTTCGACCCGACCGACCGGCGGGTGCTGTTCGGGCACCACTTCGCCGCGATCGCGGGTGCCGGACCACTGGTCGGGCCGGTACTGGCAGCCCAGATGGGTTATCTGCCAGGAACGCTCTGGATCATCATCGGGGTCGTGCTGGCCGGCGGCGTGCAGGACTACCTGGTGCTGTGGCTGTCCACCCGCCGGCGCGGCCGGAGCCTGGGCCAGATGGCCAGGGACGAACTCGGCCGGGTGGGTGGCATCGCCGCCATGATCGGCGTGTTCGTCATCATGATCATCCTGATTGCCGTCCTCGCGCTGGTCGTGGTCAATGCGCTGGCCGAGAGTCCGTGGGGCGTCTTCTCGCTGCTGATGACGATCCCCATCGCGCTGTTCATGGGCGTGTACCTGCGGTACCTGCGACCCGGTCGGGTGTCGGAGGTTTCGCTGATCGGCGTGGCACTGCTGTTGCTGGCCATCATCTCCGGCGGCTGGGTCGCCGAAACCGACTGGGGGCAGAGCTGGTTCACCCTCGGCAAGGTCACCATCGCCTGGGGGATCGTCGTCTACGGTTTCGCGGCTTCCGTGCTGCCGGTCTGGCTGCTGCTGGCGCCGCGGGATTATCTGTCGACGTTCATGAAGGTCGGCACGATCGTGCTGCTGGCGGTGGGCATCCTGATCGCCCGCCCCGAGGTGCAGATGCCGGCGGTGACGTCCTTCGCCAGTGCCGGCAACGGGCCGGCATTCGCCGGATCGCTGTTCCCGTTCCTGTTCATCACGATCGCCTGCGGTGCGCTGTCCGGGTTCCACGCGCTGATCTGCTCGGGAACGACGCCCAAGATGATCGAGAAGGAGAGCCAGACCCGCATCATCGGCTACGGCGGCATGCTCACCGAGTCGTTCGTCGCGATCATGGCGCTGGTCACCGCCGTCATCCTCGACCAGCACCTGTACTTCGCACTCAATGCACCGGCCGGCTTGACCGGCGGCACCCCGGAAACCGCGGCGGCCTACGTGAACGGCCTGGGACTGTCCAGCCCCGCGGTGACGCCGGAGTACTTCACCCAGGCCGCCTCGGACGTCGGCGAGGCCTCGATCATCTCCCGCACCGGCGGTGCTCCGACCCTGGCGTTCGGGATGTCCCAGGTGCTCAGCGATGTCGTCGGCGGCGTCGGCCTGAAGGCGTTCTGGTACCACTTCGCGATCATGTTCGAGGCCCTGTTCATCCTCACCACGGTGGACGCCGGCACCCGGGTGGCCCGCTTCATGCTGTCCGATTCGATCGGCAACATCCCCGGCGCTCGCAAGTTCCGCGACCCGTCATGGCGGATCGGTGCATGGACCTGCTCGCTCCTGGTGGTGCTCGCCTGGGGTGCGATCCTGCTGATGGGCGTGACCGACCCGCTGGGCGGCATCAACACGCTCTTCCCGCTGTTCGGCATCGCGAACCAGCTGCTGGCGGCCATCGCGCTGACCGTGGTGTTCACCGTGCTGATCAAGAAGCGCGTCTACAAGTGGGCCTGGATACCGGGCGTCCCGCTGGTCTGGGATCTGATCGTGACGCTCACCGCGTCATACCAGAAGATCTTCTCCTCGGTCCCGGCCATCGGATACTTCGCCCAGCACAACGCGTTCGTGCAGGCGCAGGCGGAGGGGAAGCAGTCCTTCGGCACCGCGTCCAGCCCGGCGGCGATCGATGCGGTCATCCGCAACACGATGATCCAGGGCACGCTGTCGATCCTGTTCGCCGGCCTGGTGATCATCGTGGTGCTGGCCGCGATCGTGGTGTGCATCAAGTCGATCCGGGCCGGCGGCCTGCCGACCACGGAGGAACCCGACGAGCCGTCACACCTGTTCGCGCCCAGCGGTTTCCTGATGACGCCCGCCGAGAAGGAGGTCGCCGCGCAATGGGCGGCGACCGACCGGGCACCGGTGCGCTCGCACGCCGGCCATGGCTGAGCTGTCCCCCCCGCGCGGCGACACCGGACGGCGCAGAGCCGTCCGGTCAGCGGCTGACGGCGTGCGGTGGTGGTTCTCCTCCGTCATGGGCGACAACGCCTACGCCCGGTACGTCGATCACCTCACGCGGCAGCATCCCGGGTCTCCGGTCCCCACCGAGAAGCAGTACTGGCGGGACCGGTACGCCGCGATGGACCGTAACCCCGGGGCGCGCTGCTGTTGAGCCTCAGTCGGCCGCGTCAGGAGTGGCGACGAAATCGATCAGCTGCTCCATCGCGGTGATCAGCGGGGTGTCCAGGTCCTTGTAGCTGCGGACCGCGCCGTTGACCCGGCCCCACATCTGCCGGGTGTCGGGCATGCCCAGCGCCCGGCAGACGCCGGTCTTCCAGTCCACTCCCCTGGGCACCTGCGGCCAGGCGGCGATGCCGACGGCAGACGGCCGGACGGCCTGCCAGATGTCGATGTACGGGTGGCCGGTGATCAGCACCGCTTCGCCGTGCCGCGCGAGAACACCTGCGGCGATGCGGCTTTCCTTCGAGTTCGGCACCAGGTGGTCCACCAGCACACCCAGCCGGCGGCGGGGGCCCGGCCGGAAGTCGGCCACCGCGGCGGGCAGGTTGTCCAGCCCGTCGATCGGTTCGACGACGATGCCCTCCACCCGCAGGTCGTGTCCCCACACCCGCTCCACCAGGGCCGCGTCGTGGATGCCCTCGACCCAGATGCGCGCCGCCCGCGCGGTTCTCGCCCGCACGCCGGTGACCATTCTGGAACCGGACGCCGAGCGGACCGGCGCGGTGGCCGCCACCGGCCGGACCAGGGTGACCTGCTCGCCGTCCACCAGGAAGGCGCCGGGTTCCAACGGGAACATCCGCCGGCCACCGTGGCGGTCCTCGAGGGTGACGGCGCTGGACGTGCACGCGACCACCGCCCCGCAGAAGCCGGACAGCGGGTCCTCGACGACGACCCCCGCGGTCGCCGTGATCTCCGGAATCTGCCTGGGCGCACGTTTCTCGCGCAGGACATCGCGTCCGAAACGGCCGGCATACCCGGCGGGATGCTGTCTCGAGGGTGGCACCCGCGGCACGTTACGCGTGAACCGGCTGTCACCCGGTGCACCGCGCCGCGGTGACCGGCCCGCGCTGCGACCATCCGCTGACAGTGCCGTGACGTACGGTGGCCCTCATGTCTTCACCCGGCACCCTGCGCGCCGCCACCACGCTCGCCCTGTGGGCCGCGGCGTGGCAGGGCGGCGCCAGCGCCGACGACGTGCTGATGGCGATCGACGACTCCGGTCACCGCGCCGGCGTCCGGGCCGCCACGGCTGACATCGCCGACGCGACCGGTTTGCCCGGCCCCGGGTCGCCGAGCGGCGGCTCGGCGAGCCTGCTGCCACTGCTGCGGTCCGGCGGGCACCCGCAACTGCTGCTGCCGTACCCCGGTGACATGCGGGGCCTGCCGCTCGGCGGCGAACTGACGGTCGCCGGCCTGGACGCCGGCGCGGTCGTCGTGATGACCGGCAACGACCTGGCGCTGGTGCCCACCGACGGGCAGTGGCGGGTGTTCGGCTGCACGACCCGGCACCCCCCACTGGGACTGGGCCAGGCCCACGAGATTCTCGACGCCGCCGTCGGGCGCGCCACCAAGTCGCTGACGGCGCTGGACGTGGCCCGCGGCTCGGACACCGCCCGGGAGCAGGTGCGGCTGGTGATGCTGGACGAGGCGGTGTCGTCGCCGCCCGGCACGCCCGCCGCCGCCTCTGCGTTGCTGGCGACGTCGATCTCGCTGTACGCGCTGTTGGCGGTGGCCGACAGCCAGGACACCGCGGCGGCCACCAGCTACGAGATGGCCGCCGTGGACGACGTGCTGCGCTCGCTGTCCATCGCCATCCGGGAGAGCCGGCGGGCGGCCGTCGGCGCCGCCGTGACGGCGCTCAGCGAACCCCGCAACGGCTCGATGCACGCCGTGCGCAGCAGCAGGCCCGGCCAGCGGTCCCGCCGCTCCGACTGACCGCTCGACCGGCACCCGCCGCCCGGATCAGCCGCGTGCCTGCTCGATCTCCGCGGTACCGAAGCCCAGGGCGTGGAAGCCGCCGTCCACCATCACCATCGACCCGCTGGTGGCCGGGAACAGGTCGGACAGCAGCGCGACGGCGGCGCGGGCCACCGGTGTCGGGTCGGAGGTGTCCCAGCCCAGCGGCGCCCGGCCGGCCCATCCGTTCTCCAGGTCGGTGAAGCCGGGGATGGACTTGGCGGCCATGGTCTTGATCGGACCGGCGCAGACCAGGTTGACCCGGATGCCGCGCGGGCCGAGATCGCGGGCCAGGTAGCGCGTCACGGACTCCAGGGCGGCTTTTGCCACACCCATCCAGTCGTACGCGGGCCATGCCTGCCGGGCGTCGAAGTCCAGCCCGACGATGCTGCCGCCGTCGGTCATCAACGGGAGTGCGGCGACGGCCAGCGCCTTGAGCGAGTAGGCCGACGTGTGCACCGTGGTGGCCACGTCCTCCCACGGGCAGTCCAGGAAGTCGCCACCCAGGGCGGTGGCCGGGGCAAAGCCGATGGAGTGCAGCACCCCGTCCAGCCGTGGCACGAACTCACCGACCCGGGTGGCCAGGCTGTCCAGCTGAGCCTTGTCGGTGACGTCCAGCTCCACCACGGGCGCCGCCTCCGGCAGCCGTTTGGCGATCCGCTCCACCAGCGACAGCCGCCCGTACCCGGTGAGGATCACCGTCGCGCCCTGCTGCTGGGCCAGCCGCGCGGTGTGGAAGGCCATCGATGCCTCGGTGATGACGCCGGTGATGAGCAGGTTCTTGCCGGCGAGCAGTCCGGTGCCGAGCTGGTCGGTCATGTGCTGGTCCTTCTCTGACGGGGTGGCTGTGCGGGGGCGGGGACGGTGCTGGAGTGGGGGCGGGGCTGAGTCGGCTGCGGGGACTGAGTCGGGTGCGGGACCGCCGAAGACGGGCGGCCGGCGGTCAGTGGCCCATACCGAGGCCGCCGTCCACCGGAAGCACCGCACCGGTGATGTACGCGGCGTCGTCAGAGGCGAGAAAAGCCACAGCGGCGGCGATCTCGGCGGGCTCGGCGTACCGGCGCAGCGGCACCTGGGCGATGATCTCGGTCCGCCGGGCCTCCGGCAGCGACCGGGTCATGTCGGTGTCGACGAAGCCGGGGGCAATGACGTTTGCGGTGATGTTGCGGGACCCGAGCTCCCGGGCGATCGACCGGGCCAGGCCGACGAGCCCGGCCTTGGACGAGGCGTAGTTCGCCTGCCCGGCGCCGCCGGAGAGCCCGACGACCGACGAGATGAAGATCATCCGCCCCCAGCGCTTGCGCAGCATGCCGCTCGCTGCGCGCTTGGCGACCCGGTACGACCCGGTGAGGTTGGCGTCGATGACGGAGCTGAACGCCTCCTCGCCCATCCGCAGCAGCAGGGTGTCGTCGGTGATCCCGGCGTTGGCGACCAACACCTCCACGGGCCCCTGGTTCTGCTCGACGTGGGTGAACGCTGCCTCGACACTGGCCGGGTCGGTGACGTCGCACAGCACCCCGGTCAGGCCCTCCGGCGGCTCGCCGGAGCGGTGGGTGACGGTGACCCGGTGCCCGGCCGCGGCGAGGGTGCGCGCGATGGCCAGCCCGATGCCTCGATTGCCGCCGGTGACCAGCACCGATCGTCCCGATCCGGCCTGCGGGTTCTCGGTCACGTGCGGTCCTCCTGGTGCTCACCTCGTGCGCACCGGCGTCCCGATGCCCAACGACCCTATCGGCAGCCGCGGACGCCGACGGTCAGGGCACGGGCCGAGTCGGCGGTCGGCGCCACGGGGTCCCGAACGACTCAGGGGATCCGGGAGGTGAGCGCGAGCGCAGCGGCAGATCCGAGGATCACCATCGCGGTGCCGGCGATCATCCACGGCCGCGACACGTCGCGCTGTTTGATCTCATAGCCGATCTGCTCGCCGAGTTCGGCGTACACCGACTTGAGTTCCTCGGTGGTCGCGGCGGTGTGGAAGTCGCCGGAGGAGATCTGCGCGATCTGCTGCATCGCCTCGGTGTCCAGCGGCACGGGGATGGTCTCGTCGTTGACGGTGATCGAGCCGTTGTCCGTGCCGAACGCGATCACCGAGACCGGCACCTTGGCGTCCGCGGCCCGCTGCGCGGCGTCCTGCTCGGTCCGCCCGACGGTGCGCTTGCCGTCGGTCATCAGCACGATGCGGGCCGGCGGCGGCCCCTGGTCGGTTCCGTCGCCCGGCAGCGACTTGGAGAACATCTGGATGGTCTGCAGGCTGGAGATGATCGCCTCGCCGGTGGCGGTCCGCTCGTCCAGCGTCAGCCCGGCGATGGCCTGCTTCGCGGCGTCCCGGTCGGTGGTCGGGCTGACCAGGACGGTGGCGATCCCGGCGAACGACACGATGCCCAGGTTCACCCCGGGAGTGAGGTCGTCGACGAACTGGGCGGCCGCCTCCTGCGCCGCGGCCAGCCGGTTCGGCGCGACGTCGGTGGCCTCCATGGACAGCGAGACGTCGATGGCCAGCATGACGGTGGCCCGGTTCCGCGGCTCCTTGGTGTCGGCGGTCGGCCCGGCGAGCGCGACGGTCAGCAACACCAGGCCGACCAGCACCAACGCGGTGGGCAGGTGCCGCCAACGGCTCGGCCGGCGGGGTGCGACCTTGTCCAGCAACTCCAGGTTGGCAAACCGCAGGGTGTGCCGGCGGGTGCGGCGCTGGGCGATCAGGTAGCCGACGCCGAGCGCGACAACCAGCAGGCCGGCCGCGAACCAATAGGGCTGCGTGAAGTTCACCAGGCCTCCCCGGCCCGCGCGCCGGCCGGACCGGCGGCAGCCGTCGCGGCGCCGGTCCACCCGCGCTTGCGGGACATCACGAAGCGCATGACATCTGCGACCCAGTCCCGGTCGGTGCGGAGCACCAGGTGCGCGGCGCCGGCGCGGCGGAGCGCCACCGCCACCTCGTCACGGTGCTGCTGAGCCGCCTGGGCGAACGCCGCCCGCAGCTCCGGGGTGGTGGAGACCTCCTTCGTCCGCCCGCTTTCCGGATCGAGCAGGGTGACCAGGCCGACCGCGGGCAGTTCGACGTCCCGCGGGTCGAGCACCTCGACGGCCAGCAGGTCGTGCCGCGCGGACAAGGCGCGCAGCGGCCGCTCCCACGTCAGCGGGCCGATGAAGTCGCTCATCACCACGGCCAGCCCGCGGCGCCGCGGCGGCCGGCGCAGCTGCTCCAGCGCGGCGGCCAGGTCACCGCGGTCCCCCGGGCCGGACCGGGGGGTGGACGCCAGCTCGCGCAGCAGGTGCTGCAGGTAGGGCCGTCCACCGCGGGCGGGGATGCGGCTGACGCCGTTCCCGGTGGCCACCACGGCACCGATCCGGTTGCCACCGCCGCGGGTGAGATGACCGACGGCGGCCGCGGCGGCCACCACGAGATCGCGCTTCTCGCAGCCGGTGGTGCCGAAGTCCAGCGACGCGGAAAGGTCTGCCACCAGCCAGGTCTCGAGTTCCCGGTCGGCGACGGTCTGCCGGATGTGCGGTTCGGTGGTGCGCGCGGTCACCGACCAGTCCATCCGCCGCACGTCGTCACCGGGGTGATACGGCCGGGCATCACCCGGCTCGGTGCCCGGCCCGGGCACCAGCCCGAGGTGGTTTCCCTGCAGCAGCCCGTCGAGCCGGCGCCGGACGGTCAGTTCCAGCGTCGCGAGCGCGGCGTCCAGGCGGGCCGGGTCCGCCGTGCTGGGCGGCGATCCCGTCGGCGCGACCATCAGGCGGCGCCCGGGTGGGTGTACGGGCTGACCTGCGGCAGCGGGATGGCCTGCAGCAGCCGACCGAGGATCACCTCGACGGGCACGCCGTCGGCCAGTGCGTCGTAGGACAGGACCAAGCGGTGCCGCAGCACATCTGCGGCGACGTCCAAAACGTCCTGCGGGACGACGAAGTCGCGGCCGCGCACCAGGGCCAGCGCCCGGGACGCCGCGATGATGCCCAGCGAGGCGCGCGGGGAGGCACCGTAGGACAGCCAGCCGGCGACCTCGGTCAGCCCGTGCTCGGCCGGTGTCCGGCTGGCGAAGACCAGCCGGACGACGTAGTCGACGAGGGCGTGGTGCACGAAGACGTTGGAGGCGACCTGCTGCAGCCGGGCAAGCTCCTCGATGGGCAGCACCTGGTTCGCCACCGGCGGCACGACGCCCATCCGGTAGACGATCTCCCGCTCCTCGTCCGGCTCCGGATACCCGACCAGCAGCTTGAACAGGAAGCGGTCCCGCTGCGCCTCGGGCAGCGGGTACACGCCCTCGTTCTCGATCGGGTTCTGGGTGGCCATCACCAGGAACGGGTCAGGCATCGGGAAGGTCTTCCCGCCGATCGAGACGTGCCGCTCCGCCATCACCTCCAGCAGCGCGGACTGGACCTTGGCCGGCGCCCGGTTGATCTCGTCGGTGAGCACGAAGTTCGCCACCACGGGGCCGAGTTCGATGTCGAACTGCTCGCGGCCGACCCGGTAGATGCGGGTGCCGAGCAGGTCGGACGGCACGAGGTCCGGGGTGAACTGGATGCGCGAGAACGACCCGCCGACGACCCGGGCGAACGTCTCCACCGCCAGCGTCTTGGCCACCCCCGGAACACCCTCGATCAGCAGGTGGCCCTTGGCGAGCAGGCCGACGAGCATCCGCTCCACCAGCCGGTCCTGCCCGACGATGACGCGCTTGACCTCGAAGACCGTGCGTTCCAGCAGCGCCGCGTCCGTCGCCGGGGTGTGCTGCACCGGCGGCCGCCCGCCCTGCGGCCCGGCCGCCGGTCCCACGTTCCGCACCTCTGAACTCACCACGTCCTCCTCGCACCGGCTCGTGGCCGTTCGTCGTTGATCACCTATCGAGAGAGCCGACCGCGGGCCGACGTCGCCGAACGAAGTGCCCGAACCCGCTGCACAGGCAAGCAGGCCAACCTGAGAATCCCACCCGAGCGGGCCGGTTCACCGATCGGCTTCCCCGCTCGACTTCACATCGACGAGGCCCCCGTACCGCCCATTGTTCCTGCCCGGCCCATTGTCGCCCCCGGTCACCCGTCGTGGCGGCCCCAGCGTGCCCAGTCAGCGGGGGTGTCCACGTCAGCGGTCTCCCGCTCCTCCCCGGCGATCTCACGGGCCGTCAGGGGTGCCAGCAGCTCTCGCAGGGATCGCCCGGCCCAATCCGGTCGGGCGGCGACGGCCGCCCTGAGCGCCGAATACCGCCACACGCCCGTCAGGTTCTGCCGTCGACCCGAGGCGTCGACGAGCAGCGCACCGGCGGGCTCCGCCGCGGCGGCGGCGCACAACCGGCCGATGGTGGCGGCGGTGATGCCGGGCAGGTCTGCGGCGAGCACCGCGACCAGTCCGTCGGCATGCCCGTCGGGCAGCGCGGCAAGCCCGGCGGCGACGGCCGCAGCCGGGCCGGCCCCGGGAGGATCCTCCAGCACGGAGCGGACGCCGTCGGGCAGCTCCCGGGGCGGGCCGACGACGACGACCGGGCACCGGCCCACCGCGTCCAGAGCGATCTGCAGCAGTGTGCTGCCGTGCAGCCCCAGCGCGGGTTTGTCCCGGCCGCCCATCCGGCTGCCACGCCCGCCGGCCAGGACGATCGCCGCCGCCGGCGCTGCCGGAAGGCCGGCGCCCATCGGGCCGCTGATGCTCACCGACTCAGCATGCCGCGTCCGGGAACGGTCACCCGGGCCGGGACGCCCCGATGTACCCGTCCCACCGCATCGGCGAGATCCGCACGTAGGACCCGGAGTTCGGCGCCTCGATGATCTGGTCGTTGCCGATGTAGATCGCGACGTGGTGGATCGTGCCCGGGTCGGAGGTGTTGTAGGCGTAGAACACCAGGTCACCGGGCTGAAGGTTGTCCTGCGACACCTTGGGCTGGCCGGAGTACTGGTACCCGGAGTAGTGCGGCAGGTAGACGCCGACCTGCGCCCACGCGTACAGCGCCAGGCCCGAGCAGTCGAAGCCGACCTTCATGTAGTCGCCGTAGCTGTCGGCGACGCCGCCGTCGCGGATGCCCAGCGTCGGGCCGGATGAGTCGCCGCCGCCCCAGGCGTAGGTGGTGCCGAGGTAGGCCATCGCGGCGTTGACGACGGTCTGGCCGGCCCCGGAGCCGGAGCTGGAACCACTGTCGTAGCTGGGCTGCGGCGGCGAGGGCTGCGGGTCGACCACCGCGACGGCGGCCGTGCCCTCACAGGCGATGCCGTTGCCGTTGGGATCCAGCGCGGACCGGTAGCCGGGCTCCCCCTGCTGGATGGGTGCGGCGCCGGCTCCCCGAGCGTCGTCACAGGTCGCGTAATAGGTCTCGTCGGACGCCGGGGCCGGGGCGGCGGCCGGCGGGGCCGGGGCGGCCGCTGCGGCAGCGGTGCCCTCGCAGGCGATGCCGTTGTTGTTCGGGTCCAGCGACGAGCGGTAGCCCGGCTCACCGCGGGAGATCGGCCCGCGACCGGCGGCCCGCGCCGCGTCACAGGAGGAGTAGTAGGGCTCGTTGGCCTGCGCGGCCTGGGCCTCCTGCGCGGCCCGCGCCGCCTGGTTCTGCTGTTCGCGTTCCGCGGACGCCCGCTCGGCGGCCGCCTCCGCCGCCGCTGCCTGCCTGGCCGCCTCGGCCTCGCGCGCCGCCTGGTCGGCCGCGGCCTGCCGGGCCGCCTCCTGTGCCGCTGCCGCCTGCCGGGCGGCCTCGGCCGCCGCTTCCCGGGCGGCCTGTTCGGCGGCCCGCTTGGCGGCCTCGGCCGCGGCCTTGCGTGCGGCTTCCTCCTCCGCCTTCTTCTGGGCCAGCCACTGGTTGTACTGCTCGCGCTGGTTCTGCAGACCGGCTACCTTCGCGAGCGCCGCCCCATAGGCCGCCTGCTGCTGGTCTCGCTGGGTCTGCAGGGCCGAGAGTTGCTCCTGGCCCGCCTGCAGCGAATCGCGGGCCTGCTGCTGCGCCGCGTCCGCGGCGGCCTTGGCGGCGTCGGCCTTCGCCTGGGCGGCCCTGGCCGCATCGAGGGCCGCCCGCGCCGCTGAGTCCAGGTTGGCCTGGTGCGTGCGGGTCGCCTCGAGGTTCCCGATCACGTTGAGTTGTGACTCGGACATCTGCCCGAGCAGTTCCTGCCGCTGCAGGAGATCCCCGGCGCTGGTGGTCCCGACGAACGCGCTGATCGAGCCCAGCACCGAGCCCTGCCGGAACGACGCGGCCGCGAACGCCGCCGCCTTCTGCTTCGCGTCGGTGACCGCACGGGCAGCGGCCTCGGCGTCCGCCTGCGCCTGCGTTGCGGCCGACTCGGCCGCCGCGGCGTCGGACTGGGCGACCTGCAGGTCGACGGCGGCCTTGTTCGCCAGCTCCGCCTTCAGCTCCATGTCGTTCTTGAGCCGCTCGATGTCACCCTCGGTCTTGCTGACCAGCCCGGCCAGCCGCCCGACCTCGGCAGCCGACGCGGCCGCCTCCTGCTGGCTGCTCTGGATCTGATCGTCCGTCGGGTTGTCCGGCGGCGGTGGCACCGCACCGGCCGGCACTGCGACGCCCACCAGCAGTGTTGCCGCGACGACCGTGGCGAGAATCCCGCCGAACCACGAGGTCGCCCGCACGCGTGTCCTCCACCCGGCGGGCGGCGCCGGGTGCTGTGCTGGACGCAGTGGCACGTTCACGGGCACTCGTGACTCCTCCTCCGCGGACACTCACGGACAGTCGGTCAAACGACGCAATTCGCGCGACGGCAGGTGTCAAGGCGACACGCCAGGTGAACCATGCCACTTTGGTCCCGCTATTGGCCAGTGGTCACGATAATCCCAGCCGTCCCAATAAGGACAAAATGGACATCCCGGACATCAATTCACCCAGCCGGGCCCCACGCCACCGTCCCGGGTTCGTTGGGGCGCCGGGCCACCGCGGAGCGTCACGGTGCCACCGCCGGAGGCCGCAATGACGGCCCGCCGGCTGCGAGTGCTCTGGTGCCTGCTCGCCGGTTCCGGGCTGGTGCTCGTCATTGGCGGGTCGTTCCTGCCCTGGGTGATCTCCGGCAGCGTCCGACGATCCAGTTACGCCGTGATCGGCGTGGCCGACCGGCTGGGCTTCGGGGCGGACGGGCCGATCGGGCTGCTCATCGGCGCCTGGCCCCTGTTCGGCGTCATGGCAATGACCCCGGTGCTGGCGGCTGCACTGCGCCAGTGGCGGGTGGCGGGAGCACTGGGTGTGGTGGTCGCCGTCGGGGCCGGGGTGGTGTCGTTCGGGATTCTTTGGGTGGCGGCGGGCCGGATCGGTTTGACGGTGCGCCTCGATCCGATAGGGCCTGCGGTGATGGCCGCGGGCTCGCTGCTCCTGCTCAGTGGCGGCATCGGATTGCTGGCTGGGCACCGTTCACCCGATCGGACGCAGAAACACTCGACCGAACGGTGACCGTTGAGTCATCATTGCCGCGGGGGTCGGCAAATGACTGAGACGTAGATCACACACTGCTGTCGAGATTCGATGTCCTGTTCCCGCCGGGCATCGCTCTTCAAGACGGCACTGTGAAGGCGAGCGGCCGCCGCGGACAACGCGGCGGGTGACCCGCCGGCAGCACACCTCTTTCTCCGCCGTTCACCTGCAGCCGGACACCCCGAGCTGCGGAGCAATCGTCATCGAAGGGAACCAGAGACAGATGAGCGAGCAAGGGCCCTACGGTCACCCGGCTCCGTCAGCCCCGCGGCAGCCAGGTCCGCCGCCCAACGGCCCGTGGCAGGGTGCGCCGACCGGGCCGCAGGGTTGGCAGCAGCCGGCTCCGGTCCCCGGCCGGCCCACCGGCGGGCAGCCCTACCCGGGTCCCGGCCAGGCGGCGCCGTGGCAGCCGGTACAGCCGACCGGACCGCAGGGTTGGCAGCAGCCTGCGCCCACCCAGCAGTTCCCGCCGACCGGGCCGGGAACGCAGCCCGGCCCCGGTGGGCCGGCGGGACCGGGTGGTCCGGGAACGCCATGGAACGGCCGGCCGACCCCGACCCCGTCCGGCGGGAAGAGCCGCACCCCGGTGGTGATCACCGCCATCGCGGTGGTCGTCGCGCTGGTGGCCGCCGCAGCCGTCTACTTCTTCGCCATCAGGGACACCAACAACCAGACTGCGAGCGGATCGAACACGCCGCAGGAGTCGGTCACCGCGCTGTTCACCACCCTGGGCAACTCCGACCCGATCGGTCTGGCCGACCAGCTCGATCCCGCCGAGGCGTCGCTGTTCACCGACCTGAACAGTGACATCATCACCGAGCTCAAGCGGCTGGAGGTGCTCAGCCCCGCGGCCTCCGCCGACACCATGACGGGCACCACCATCAGCGTGCAGAACGTGACCGTCGACCCGACAACCGAGACCATCAACCCCGACCTGCAGATCGTGAAGCTGACCGGCGGCACCCTGACCATCGCCAGCGACCCGAAGAACATCCCGCTCAGCGACAAGATCAAGGACGCCTTCGGCAGCACCATCGACCAGGCGCAGCCGCAGTCGCAGACCATCAACATCGCCGACGAGGTCGCCAAGAACGACGGCAAGCCGTTCCGGATCGCCACGGTCAAGCGTGACGGGCAGTGGTACGTCAGCCTCTTCTACACGATCGCCGACAACGCGGTGCACGAAGCGGGCCTGTCGAACCCGACCGCCGCGGACCGCATCGCGCCGGTGGGCTCGCCCACCCCGGAGGCCGCGGTGGACGCGCTGCTCAAGCAGGCCACCGCCGGCAACGTCGAGGGCGTCATCGCCGTCACGTCTCCCGAGGAGATGGGCGTGCTGCACGACTACGGCAAGCTGCTGATCCAGCAGGGCGACGCCGGCAGCCTGAGCTCCGACGTCACCGACCTGGGCGTCAAGGTGGACAACGTCACCTGGACGACCTCCGACGTCACCGGCGGCAAGAAGGTCTCCCTGGGATCGCTGACCCTGACCGCCGACAGCCAGACCGTCACCCTGACCCGGGATGCCGAGAATAATTCGGTGACCCTCCAGGTTCCGGACCAGCCGGCGGTGACCCTCGACGAGTCGACGATCGACACCTATCTGCAGGACTCGCTGGGCTCCGGTGACCTGGACCCGCAGTTGCTGGACATCATCAAGCGCGAGTTCAAGCAGGTGATCGGGCTCGGCGTGGTGACCGTCCAGGTCGGCAACGACTGGTACGTGAGCCCGGTCCGGTCGTTCTCCGACGTCTTCGTCTCGCTGCTCAAGGGTCTGCAGCCCGGAGACATCGACTACCTGATCAAGCTCGCGAACAACTGATCTCCTGACCGGTGGCGGCCGAGCCCTGCGGCCGCCTTCTCCACCCGGTCCCGCCGCCGCCACGACGCGGTGCGGACCTGCCCGACGTCGGCCCCGGATGCACAGCGTCCGGGGCCGATGTCTGTTCCCGGCCCGCGTTTGCACGGCTAACAGGACGCGCGTACTGTTTGTGTGCGAGCCGTTGCGCCGCAGCCTTTCCGGGGTCGATCGCCCGGCAGTGGAGGGCGAGCGGAACAATGGCCGACGTCCCCTCAGCACCGCCGCCGGAGGGACCCGCCGCCACCAGGAGCAAGGAGAGTTCCGTGCCTGCCGCCAGCAAGGACAGCTTCGCCGCGAAGGACACCCTCACCGTCGGGGAGAAGAGCTACCAGATCTACAAGATCACTTCAGTGCCCGAGCTGGAGAACGCGAGCCGGCTGCCCTTCTCCCTCAAGGTGCTGCTGGAGAACCTCGTCCGCACCGAGGACGGCGCGAACATCACCGCCGACCACATCCGGGCGCTGACCAACTGGGATCCCACCGCCGAGCCGAACGTGGAGATCCAGTTCACCCCGGCCCGGGTGATCATGCAGGACTTCACCGGTGTGCCGTGCGTGGTCGACCTGGCCACCATGCGCGAGGCGATGGCGGACCTCGGCGGCGACCCGGACCGGATCAACCCGCTGGCGCCGGCGGAGATGGTGATCGACCACTCCGTCATCGCCGACGTCTTCGGGCGGGCCGACGCCTTCGAGCGCAACGTCGAGCTGGAGTACGAGCGCAACTTCGAGCGCTACCAGTTCCTGCGCTGGGGCCAGACCGCGTTCGACGAGTTCAAGGTCGTCCCGCCGGGGACCGGCATCGTGCACCAGGTCAACATCGAGTACCTGGCCCGGGTCGTCATGCAGCGGGATGGCGTGGCCTACCCGGACAGCTGCGTCGGAACCGATTCGCACACCACCATGGTCAACGGCATCGGCGTGCTGGGCTGGGGCGTCGGCGGCATCGAGGCCGAGGCGGCCATGCTCGGCCAGCCGGTGTCGATGCTGATCCCCCGCGTCGTCGGCTTCAAGCTCACCGGCGAGATCCCGGCCGGCACCACCGCCACCGACGTCGTCCTGACGATCACCGAGATGCTGCGCAAGCACGGCGTTGTCGGCAAGTTCGTCGAGTTCTACGGGGCCGGCGTCGGCGCGGTGCCGCTGGCCAACCGGGCGACCATCGGCAACATGAGCCCGGAGTTCGGCTCCACCGCGGCGATCTTCCCGATCGACGAGGAGACCGTGAAGTACCTGCGGCTGACCGGCCGGCCCGACGAGCAGGTCGCGCTCGTGGAGGCCTATGCGAAGGCGCAGGGGCTCTGGCACGACCCCGACCACGAACCGGTGTACTCCGAGTACCTCGAACTGGACCTGTCCACGGTGGTGCCGTCGATCGCCGGCCCGAAGCGGCCGCAGGACCGGATCGAGCTGTCCGACGCCAAGGCCTCGTTCCGCAAGGCGATTCACGACTACGTGACGGACGGCGAACCGACGCCGCACACCAACGTCGACGAGGCGTCGGAGGAGTCGTTCCCGGCGAGCGACCCGCCGTCGATCTCCTACGTCGACGAGGACGCCGACCGGGAGGTCGTGTCCGCGCTGACCCATTCCGCCGCCGAGGGTTCGTCCGGTCGGCCGTCCAAGCCGACCAAGGTCTCCACCGCCGAGTACGGCGACTTCGAGCTCGACCACGGCGCGGTGGTGATCGCCGCGATCACCTCCTGCACGAACACCTCGAACCCGTCGGTGATGCTCGGCGCAGCGCTGCTCGCCCGGAATGCGGTGAACCGGGGACTCACGGTCAAGCCGTGGGTGAAGACGACGATGGCGCCGGGCTCGCAGGTCGTCACCGACTACTACGAGAAGGCGGGCCTCTGGCCGTATCTGGAGAAACTCGGCTACAACCTCGTCGGCTACGGCTGCACGACGTGCATCGGCAACTCCGGTCCGCTGCCGGATGAGATCTCCGCCGCCGTCAACGAGGCCGACCTGACCGTGGTGTCGGTGCTGTCCGGCAACCGCAACTTCGAGGGCCGGATCAATCCGGACGTCAAGATGAACTACCTGGCCTCTCCCCCGCTGGTCATCGCCTACGCGCTCGCCGGGACGATGGACTTCGACTTCGAGACCCAGCCGCTTGGCACCGACACCGACGGCACCGAGGTGTACCTGGCGGACATCTGGCCGAAGGCATCGGAGATCCAGGAAGTGATGGCGTCGTCCATCAACAAGGAGATGTTCAGCCGCAACTACGCCGACGTCTTCGACGGCGGCGATCGGTGGAAGTCGCTGCCCACGCCGCAGGGCAAGACGTTCGAGTGGGACCCGGAGTCGACCTACGTCCGCAAGCCCCCGTACTTCGACGGGATGCCCGCGCAGCCCGAGCCGGTCACCGACATCTCCGGTGCCCGGGTGCTGGCCAAGCTCGGCGATTCGGTGACCACCGACCACATCTCGCCCGCGGGTGCGATCAAGGCCGGAACCCCGGCCGCCCAGTACCTCTCCGAGCACGGCATCGAGCGCAGGGACTTCAACTCCTACGGGTCCCGCCGCGGAAACCATGAGGTGATGATCCGCGGGACGTTCGCCAACATCCGCCTGCGCAACCAGTTGCTCGATGACGTGCAGGGCGGGTACACCCGCGACTTCACCCAGCCCGACGCACCGCAGGCGTTCATCTATGACGCCGCGCAAAACTATGCGACGCAGGGCGTTCCGCTGGTGGTGCTGGGCGGCAAGGAATACGGCTCCGGGTCGTCCCGGGACTGGGCCGCGAAGGGCACCGCCCTGCTGGGTGTCCGCGCGGTCATCACCGAGTCGTTCGAGCGCATCCACCGGTCGAACCTGATCGGCATGGGCGTGATCCCGCTGCAGTTCCCGGAGGGCGAGACGATCAAGACGCTGCACCTGGACGGCGACGAGACCTTCGACATCTCGGGCATCACCGAGCTGAACGAGGGCCGCACTCCGCGCACCGTCAAGGTGACGGCCACCAAGCCGTCCGGTGACGTCGTGGAGTTCGACGCCGTCGTCCGGATCGACACCCCCGGTGAGGCGGACTACTACCGCAACGGCGGCATCATGCAGTATGTGCTGCGCAGCCTGTTGGGTGCCCGCGCCTGACGGGAAAGGCATTGCGCGAGAACGAGTCTGCGCACCATTGCACGACGAGCACGGGAGGTGATCGGCGCTGATGCCGAAGGTCAGCGCCGATCACCTACAGGCACGCCGCCGGCAGATCCTCGACGGAGCCCGGGCGTGTTTCGCCCGGCACGGCTACGAGGGCGCCACGGTCCGCATTCTCGAGGAGGAGATCGGACTCAGCCGCGGCGCGATCTTCCATCACTTCCCCGACAAGGATGCACTGTTCCTGGCGCTCGCCGTCGAGGACGCCGATGCGATGCTGGTGACCGTCGCCGAGGACGGCCTGGTGCAGGTCATGCGGGAGATGGTGGCCGCACCGGATGCGGGCCGGCTCGGCACGCAACTGGAACTCGCTCGCCGACTGCGCACCGACCCGTCCTTCCGCAGGGTCTGGGCGCCGCGGACGCGGGCCCTGGAGGAGGCGGTGCGCGCCCGGCTGCGCCGCCAGCAGGACGCCGGATTGCTCCGGCCGGGGGTCGACATCGACCAGATCGCAGGCTATCTCGAGCTCGTAATGGAGGGTCTCGTCGCGCATCTGGCGGCCGGCCTGCCAGCCGATCGGCTCGACGGTGTGCTGGATCTGGTGGAGGCCTCTGTTCGGCGGAGTTGACGGCCTGACCGTCACGCCGTGCCACCTGGACGGCGTGACCGGGCGAGCGGGTACAGGGGTCGTTGTCCTCTGTGCGGCGCACCGCTTGCGGCGGAGGATCGTCTCGGGGACGTGTCATCGTGGACGGGGGTCCGCCATGAGAAAGATCCGCGGGATCACAACGCTGCTGTTCGCCTCCGTGTTGATGGCGGGCGTAACGGGTTGTGGATCCAACACCACATCCGGTGCGGCGCAGGTGATTTCGAGCGCAACGGTGGCGAGCGCGCCGGTCACGGCGTCGCCACCGACCCGGTCCGGGCCGACTCCCGCCTCACCGGCCCTGCCCGCCCCTGCACCGTCATCACCTGCCCCGGTGACGTCTGCCCCACCTTCACCTGCCCAACGAACGACTCCTGCGCCGACAACGGCTCCGTCGACAGCTGCCGATGGCACACCTGTCGAGTCGCAGCAGGTGGAGGTCGGGTCGGCGAGCGCGGCCGTGGCACCGTTCCTCGCTGCCGCCCGCGACGCCGACGCCGCGCTGACCGCGGCCGCGAATGCGGTCAACTCCTCGTACCACGGGGCGGTCGTCACGTTCGAGCCATCCACCGTGGACCTCGTGGCAGCAGCCAGGCCGTCCGCCGTCGCCGCAGCGATTCCGGCCGGCCTGGACCCGGCCCTGGAGCGGGCGCTGCTGCTTGTCTACAGCGACCTCGACTCCCGGTACGCCGCCCTGCACGGCGAATCCTGCGTGATGGTCGGCACGTTCCCGGTGAAACAGATCGATCCGCACTGCTTCGTCGCCGGGCACGCCGCCGCCGTCCGGACCGACGGTGACCTGGCGACCGTCGAGGCGCTCGCCGACACCTCGCCCGCACCGCCGAAACTTCCGGTCGGCTCGCCTGCGACCGCGGAACCCGCGGTCCGGGCCGGGTACATCGAGGGCAACAACGAGGGCTGCGGCAGCCACGGCGGCTTCCTCGCCACCGACCCGATCGAGGTGCACTGGGCGGCATCACCGACCGAGGCGGGCCCCGGCGATTCCCTCGAGGGTGATGCGGGCGGGGTGCACTTCACCGCCACCTTCGCCGGAGCGGCCGGCTGGACCGTGCACTTCCTCGCCTGCTGAACGTTCGGCCCGGCGCTGCCGCCCTGGAGTCCGCCGTCGCCGAGTACCGCCGTGGTGGTCACCGCACCCTCGTGGCGGCCGCCGCACGGCGCACCCCTGGGCGGGCGACCTGGTGGCCGCCGCGGACCTGATGGACGCCGCCGACCAGGAGGCCGACCTGTCCTGGCGCAGTGAACCGGCGCAGTGAACCGGCGCAGTGAGCCGGGGCAGTGAGCCCGGGCAGTGGACGAACGCATTCGGTGGTGGATCGGATGACCGTGAAGCGCCGCCTCACGAAGTCCCGGGTGCCTCCGCCGGATCCTGGCGTGCGGCCCGGGTCACGTCCGCGATCCGCGCTGCGCCGGTCATGGCGGCCCTCCGCCATGGCGGTATCCCCTCGATCTCCACCTCGAGGGAGAAGCTGAGCACCGTGCGGATGAGCACGATGATGCCGAGCACGGTCACGCTCTCGATGGTGGGTTCGACCGACACTGTCTGTACGAGATCGGCGGCCACGAGCACCTCCAGGCCCAGCAGCAGCACCGCGCCGATGGACCGCCGAAGCGTGTTGTAGGCGCGGCGCCCGTCCCGAGTGCGTCGCCACACCAGGATGCCCAGCACGGCCGCCCAGGCGAGCCCGAACACCAGGACGGCGGCGCCGATCACCTCGAAGCCGCGGGCGATGTGTTCCATGGTCTCGGTGAACTGCATGTCGCCCCTTCGCGTGTGGGCGGCGTGCGGGCCGCCCGATCGACGGGCCACGCCACGGACGAGCACGGCACGGCGGTCGGCGGCAGCCTATGGCCGACCGGACCGGGCGTCCTCGCCCGAGCGGGATGATCCGGGCGGTCGGATGGCTGTCCGATGACCCGTGCCGGGCGGCGTACGACCTGGGGGCACCGCCCGACCAACGGTCGGAAGACGGGACTTTCGACCCTGGGGCGGGATCCTGAGCGATTCTTACGATCGTTCGGTCCTGCCAGCGTCGTCAGGACATCCAGCCCCCGGGTGGCGTGATCGATCGAACGGTCGGCCGTCCCACCCGTGTCCCTTCTCGCCGATACCGGAGTGCTCAATGGTGCCGTCCCGGAACTGCCCGCCGGCTGCATCCGCGACCCATCGGCGGCGGTGGTGACGACCACCATCGCGTCGTTGATGGGCCCGGCGACCCCGGCCGTGCACGCCGCCGATTCGCTGGTGGCCGCCGCCCGCAAGCTGCGTGCCCACGCCACTGACGCCGTACTCGTCCACGGCGATGACCGCGCCTTCATCGGGATGATCACCCGCGGCGACATCATCGACCAGTGCGTGGCCAATGGCGGTGATCCCGCACAGGTGTCCGCCGGATCCCTCGTCAGCACACCGACCCCGTACGCGACGCCCGAACAGGACGCCGGCTCGTCGGTCATCGAGACGATCCTGCGGCACCGGACGTCGTTCCTGCCGGTGGTCGACGACGGGCAACTGGTCGGGATCATCACGCTGGACAGCCTCGCCGTGCACCTCGTTGACGGCATGGATGACCCGGACATCGACGGCCCGCCGGAGGTCCTGCCGGAGCTGTGGCCCGCGGCGGAGCCGTCGCCGCGTGAGGAGATGCGCCGCCGGGCGTGACCGGCGCCCACCGGAACCGTTGCCTGCCGGGAAACGGCGTCCCGTTTGGACCGGGCTGATCACCGCCGCCGGGTTCCTGACCGCCTTCACCCTCGAGCGGCTCGGCGAAGGATGCCAGCCGGCACTCGCGCTGAGCCGATCAACCCTTGACGTACGAACGCTTCTCGGCCACCAACCCGTCCCGCACCCGGAACAGGTCGACGCCCCTGACGTGCCCGGGGTGCTCGCCGGCCCAGTCGTACCGCCACTGCACGACCACCAGGTCACCGGCCGCGGCCATCGACTCGGTGATGAACCGGGCGCCGACCGAGCCGGCGAACACGTCACCGAAGGCTCTGGCCACCTCGGATCGACCTCGATAGCTGATGCCGTCAGGCGGGGCGGTCGATTCGAACAGGCAGTCCGCCGTCATCAGTGACATCACGGCCGGCAGGTCGGCCGCGTCGAATGCCTCACCGAAGCGCCGGACGACGCCCAGCGGATCGGCCGGGCGGGAGCGGCCGAACATGGCCAGCAGCCGGGTCTGCGGGTCGCCGTCGTGCTCGACCGGCGGCCGCGGTCCGACGGCACCGGCGGACCGGTAGCCGTTCTCCCTGGTCACGAACCAGCCACCGACTTCGGTGACCAGGTCGGCGTCGAGGGTGTCGTCCGCGCCGATCGCCACCGCCAGATCCCAGCCGTGGATGAGGTGGTCGGCGCCGACCTCCTGCAGGTACTCGGCGCCTGTGGTCGGTCCAGCACCGAGCTCGACCACCCGGTCGGCGACCCCGGCGGAGCCGGCCGCGGCCCGGCCGGCGCGCAGGGCAGCCTCCCATCCGGCCACCGGATCGCTGCCCAGCAGGTCCCCGGAGAACCGGTCCCCCACCTCGGCGATCGTCTCGCCGCCGAGCAGCGCGTCCAGCCAGAGGTTCTCCGCCGCAACATGATTGACCAGGTCCCGGACGGTCCAGCCGGAGCACGGGGTGGGCGCCGACCAGTCCTGCGGCTGCACCCGGCGCACGAGTTCGTCGAACCGCCCCGCAGCCCGGTCGTACAGCTCCGAGCGGGCGACCACGACGGCGGTCATCGCGCGTACTCCGTCGCGCCGTACCAGTCGACCACGACGACCTCCTCGTCGCCGACGACCCACGCGTCGTGCCCGGACGGCAGCGAGGTGACGTCACCGGGCTTGGCATCGAACTCCGTGCCATCCGCCATCCGGATCCGCAGGACGCCGCTGACGTGGTACTGGAAGTGCGGCGCCTCGCACCACGCGGTTCCCGCGATGGGCTTGACGTCGTTGGCCCACCGCCAACCGGGCCGGAGCACCAACCGCCCGATGTCCATCTGGCCGACGTGCAGCAGTTCGAGTCGACCGTTGTCGAAGCTGCGGATCTCGTCGGGCACCGCGAACCCGCGGTGCTCGACCGTCTGCGTTGCCGGGCTGGTCGTCATGACGGTTCCTTTCTCGTGGTCGCCGGTCGGAATGACCGTTTCGCACGGTAGGGACACCGGCTTGCGATTCCCTAGCGGACCGAGATGATGGACATGTGGCGTCCGGCCGCAGCACTCCACGGACCGTCGACCTGCGACTGATGGGGCGATTCGTGGTCGCGCGGGACGGGACCGAGGTGCCGTCCGCCGACTTCGGCGGACGCAAGGTACGCACGCTGCTGCGCATGCTGGCCGTTCGGCGCGGCGCGGTGATTTCGTCGGACGAGCTGATCGAGCTGCTGTGGGCGGCCCACCCGCCCGCCGATCCGGCGGCGAATCTGCAGGTGCTGGTCAACCGCGCACGTCACGGGTCCAGCGCGCCGTGGCTGATCGTGACCGGCTCCGGAGGTTACGCACTGACCGACGACGATCGCTGCACCCTGGACACCGAACGGTTCCTGCTGGCCGCCGCCCGTTGCCGGCAGCTGACCGGGCGTCAGGCGCTGGCGGCCTACCGCGCCGCGGTGTCGCTGTTCACCGGCGAACCGCTGCCCGAGGACCGGTACGACGCGTGGGCGCAGCCGTTCCGGGATGCCGTGCTGTTCACCCACCAGCAGGTGCTCGAGCAGGGTGCCGCGTGCGCCATCGCCTGCGGTGACACCGCCCTCGCCGTCAGCTGGGCGACGCGGGCCGCGGCCGGCGAGCCGCTGCGGGAGGCGGCCGCCCTCACGATGATCCGTGCGCTGGACGCCGCCGGTGACCGGGCCGCGGCGCTGCGACACTACGAGCACTACCGCCGGTCGTTGGCCGACGAACTCGGCGTCGATCCGTCCACCGAGGCAGCGGCAGTCCATGCGGACCTGTTGACCGGGCGGTCCGGCGGCGCCGGTCGGGTCGCCGACCCGGCAGACGCGGAACCGGCCGGCCTCCGGTTCGTCGGGCGCAGGGCGGAGCTGGACCGGCTGACGGCCGCCGTTGCCCCCGACGGCGTGGCGCGCCGGTTCGCCGTGTTGTGCGGGCCGTCCGGGTCCGGGAAGAGCCGGCTGCTCGCCATGGTCGCGGCGCGCGTGCCGGCCGTGTCCATTGCGGGGTTCTGGCCGCACCGCGCCGAACCGTGGGCACTGGCACGGTCGCTGCTCAGCGCCGTGCTCCGCACCGACGGTGCTGCCGCGGACGGTCTGCCCCCGTCGCTGCGGCAGACGGTCGCCGCTGTCGTGCCCGACGTCGGGACATCCCGCGCCGCGGGCGAGGACGGGAACGGGGGCGCCACCGGCCGGTCGGCGCCCGGAGCTGACCCCGAGACCACGCGGGCGCTGCTCGTCGAGGCGGCCGTCCGGATGGTGAGCGCCGTGGCCGGCACGGCGCTGCTGATCGATGACCTGCAGTGGTCCGACCCGAGCAGCGTGCAACTGCTGGCCGCGGTGGCCGGCCGGGCGACCGGGGTGCGGATGATCCTCGCCTACCGGGCCGACGAGTGGGATCCCGGTGGGTCCGCGGCCGCCCTCGTCGGCCGGCTCGCGCCGGCCGTCACCGTCGAGCTCGGTGCGTTGACCGGCGAGGCGGTGACCGAACTCGTTGCCGATCCGGACCTCGCGACGACCCTGCTGGCGCACACGGATGGCACCCCGCTGGCGATCGGTGAGGCACTTCAGGCACTCTCGGCCGAACGGCTGGCCGGGCCTGACGACGCGGGACGATGGCGCGCGAACGGTGACGGGGCCGTTGCCCGGGCCGCCGAACTCGGCCGACTCGGACAACGCGCCGCCATCGCCCGGCGGGCCGCCCGCTTCACCGGCACCACCCGGCGCCTGCTGACGCTGATGTCACTGCTGGGCCGCGAGACCCCGGCCAGGCTGCTGGCCGCCGCGGCGCAAGCGGACGAGGCCCTCACCGCGGGGGAGCTGTCGACCCTTGCGGCGGCCGGACTGATCCGGCTCGACCCCGGTGGCTGGCGGACCGCACACGACATGGTGGCCGAGGTGGTGAGCGCCGGCATTGCCCCCGCCGATCGCGGGCGATGGCACGCCGACCTCGCGCGAGCCCTGGAAGATTCGGGGGCCGACCCGGCCGAGATCGCCCGGCACTGGGCACGGGGCGGCGACACCGGGCGGGCCGCAGCGGCCTATGCGAGCGCCGCGGCCGCGGCCCTGGAAGCGTTCGCCGACGCAGAGGCTGCCCACCTCGCCGACGCCGGGCTGGCCCTGCCGGCAGGCACCGCCGACACGGCGCGGCTGCACGAGTACCGGGCGCGGGCCCGTCGGCGACTCGGCGGCATCGCCGGCGCCAGGGATGATCTTCGCGCCGCGCTGGCCGCCCGGCCGGCCGGCCCGGGGCGGGCCGCACTGCTGTCCGAGATGGCCGCACTTGCCTCCGGAGCCGACGATCTGCTGCGCGCCTCCGAGTTGGCCGAGCTGGCAATCACCGAGGCTGCCGGCGATGCGGCGGTGCGGGCCAGGGCGCTCGAGGTGGCGTCGGTGATCGACATGAACCTGGGTCGCCCGGGCAGATCGGCCGATCGGGCCGCGCAGGCGCTGGCCATCTACCAGCGGTGCGGTGACTCCCGTGGTGCCGCAGGCATTCTCGACACCCGTGCGATGGCTGCGTTCCTCGCCGGTGACGTGCTCGGTGGGACGGAGCTGCTGCACCGGGCGGCGAACCTGTTCACCGACTGCGGGGATCTGATACGGATGATCACCCCACGGTCGACCCGCGGTCACGGGCTCGTCTTCCAGGACCGTGCGGCGGAGGGCCTGCTCGACACCGCCACTGCGCTCGAGATGGCGGAGCGGCTGGGCCATGCGGAGGGGCGCAGCTACGCCCTGTGGCACCGGGCGGAGGCGCTCGCAGCACTGGACCGGGTCGGCGAGGCGATCGACGCCGGCTCGTCCGCGTTGGCGATCGCCCGGCGGATCGGGCACCGGGGATGGACCGCCACCGGCTGGCGGGCTCTCGGCATCGCCCATCAGGCAGCGGGTGAACCCGATCGGGCACTGGCGTGTTTCACCCGGTCGCTGGAGTGCTCCGAACACCTGGACCTGTTCCGCAGCTGGGCTGCCTCGCGCTCGGCGATGGCGCTGACGGAACTGGGCCGGCTTGACGAAGCCGCCGTGCTCGTGGATCTGGCGCTCGGCCTCGGTCCTGCCCTCGGCCACTACGAGGCGCGGCTGGCGCAGGCGGTGCTGGCGTCGGCGCGCGGTGATCCGGCGGCCCGGCGCGTGGCCGCGCGGGCGCGTGCGAAGGCGATGGCCGGTGGGGTACTGGCGCACGCGCCGAGGTTGAGCGAGATCGCCGGGCGGACCGGCGCCTCGGCGGCGCCGCACCACCCGTCGGACGAACGCAATTGATCTGCGGCACAAGGGAAATAGCCCATTACGCCGAAGCATCAGTGGATGTTCCGCCGTCGTCATCGGGACGTTTGGCCGTGGTGCGCCGGGGGCGGCGAGCGGAACACTGAAGTCGGCGCCCGAGCGCGGGCGTGGACGCGCGGGTGCCGCCATTGGCTACGTGCGAAGAGGTGACGACATGACCATCGACTGGAAGCCCACGAACGACGTCGAGCTCCGCGAGCAGGCAATCCGGCAGTGGCGCAAGCGCCGGGATTTCCGGGTGCACCTGACCATCTACCTGATGTTCAACGCCTTCCTGGTGACCATCTGGGCGATGAGCGGGGTGACCTTCTTCTGGCTCATCTTCATCCTGGTCGGCTGGGGGATCGGCTTGGTCGCCAACGCGTTCGACGCCTACGGCAGCGACGTCCCGACCGAGGACGAGATCAACCGGCAGATGGACCGGCTGCGCCGCCGTAGCTGACAGCGCCTGTCACGGCTCACCGACCAGAACGGCGGCGCCGGTGACCCGGTCGGCGGCCAGGTCCGCCAGCGCCCGATCCGCCTGATCGAGCGGGTAAGGCTGCGTCGTCACCTCGAGGTGGTGACGGCCGGCCAACGCGAGGAAGTCCCGACCGTCCCGGCGGGTGTTCGAGGTGACGCTGCGCAGTTCCCTCTCGTAGAACAACTCGTCCTGGTAGTGCAGGGTCGGCACGTCGGAGAGGTGGATGCCCGCCACCGCCAGGATTCCGCCCCGGTCCAGGGCACGCATCGCCACCGGCACCAGGTCGCCGACCGGGGCGAAGAGGATGGCCGCGTCCAGCGGCTCGGGCGGCGAATCGTAGGCTCCCGCAACGGATTCGACACCGAGTTCGACGGCGAGCCGGCGGGCGTCGGCGGATCGGGTGAGCACGTGCACGCGGGCGCCGTACTCGGCGATCGCCACCTGGGCGGTGAGGTGCGCGCTGCCGCCGAACCCGTAGATGCCGAGCCGGCCGCCCGGCTGCAGGCCACTGCGCCGCAGCGCCCGGAACCCGATGATCCCCGCACAGAGCAACGGCGCCAGGGCGGTGTCGTCGTAGCCGTCCGGCAGCCGGTAGGCGTACCGGGCATCGACAACGGCGTACGGGGCGTACCCGCCGTCGGCGTCCCATCCGGTGTATTGCGATGCGGCGCAGAGGTTCTCGCTGCCGCGAAGGCAGTACCGGCAGCGGCCGCAGGTGTGCCGGAGCCAAGCGATCCCGGCGCGATCACCGATCGCGAAACTCGTCACCGCGGCACCGGCGGCGACGACGCTGCCGACCACCTCGTGTCCCGGAGTGACTCCCGCGCGGTGGACCGGCAGGTCGCCCTCGGCGACGTGCAGGTCCGTTCGGCATACACCGCACACCCTCACCCGGATCAGCAGTTCGCCGTCGCCGGGTTGAGGCACTTGCCGTTCCACCCGGACCATCGGGAAGCCGGCGATCGGCCCGGGTCGGGCGACGGACCAGGTCCGCATGGTGCCTGGAATGTCCACCGGACCAGTCTCGCGGGTGTCGAGGCGGCTTGCTCGCCGACGCAGGCGGCCGCACAGCCCCCAGGTCAGTGCGGCCGCCGACATCCCCATCCGTCAGGGTGGGCCGTCCGAGCGGACGGTGTTCCCGGGAGGGAGACCTGCGGTCGGCGACAGTCTCTGGTCACCCCGGCGGACCAGAGACCGTCACCGTCCCCGGAAGGGCGGCCCGCCTGCGCCCGGTGGTAGCCCACCGGGCCGCGGGACTGCCGGCAGTGTTCGGGAGCCACCGGAATCAGCGGCGGACGGTGCGCCCGCGACCGACCCGGGTCCAGATCAGGAGCACGATCACGGCGCCGATGAACGCGCCGATGATTCCGGCGGGCTGCAGGAAGCCGTCCTGTGCGTCCTTGTGGAACAGCAGATAGCCGAGGAATCCGCCGACGAACGAGCCGACGATGCCCAACAGGATGGTCATCAGAATCGACATGTCCTGCCGCCCCGGGACGACCAGCCGGGCGAGTGCTCCGGCGATGAGGCCGATGACGATGATGCTCACGATCAGACCAAGCATGGTGTGCCTTCCTTTCGCTGATCTCCGAGCCCTCTGGCACCGGAAGTCGCGGGAGGTGATCCCTCGACCTGATCGACTCTGGCACCCCTAAGGCGGGTTCGGCACACCCCTAGGTAGGTTAATGTCGGCCTCATGACACAGGCGTCCGGCAGCAACCCCATCACCGTCGCGCTCGTCGACGACTACGACGTCGTGCTGCTGGGGGTCGCCCAGATGCTGTACCCCTACCGCGACCGCGTCGTCATCGCCGAGATCGATACCAACAGATCGCTGGTGGATGCGGTCGACATCGTCCTGTACGACTCTTTCGCCCAGCCGGAGTCCGACCACGAGGACATCCGAGTGCTGGTGGAGAATCCGCGCGCCAAGAAGGTCGTCGTCTACACCTGGAACTTCCACCCGGACCTGGTGAACACCGCCCGCAAGCAGGGCGTACACGGATACCTGTCCAAAACACTGCCGGCGCGGGACCTTGTCGCTGCGCTCGAGGCGGTGCATGCCGGTGAGGTGGTGGTCAGTGAGCAACCGCCACGGGCCCGGAGCACCAGCGGACTGGACTGGCCGGGCCGCAGCGAGGGCCTCACCGACCGCGAATCGGAGATACTCGCGCTGATCACGCAGGGCAAGAGCAATGCCGAGGTCGCGGCGCTGACCTTCCTGAGCCCCAACACGGTCAAGTCCTACATCCGGGCGATCTACCGCAAGATCAATGTCGGCAGCCGCACGCAGGCGGTGCTGTGGGGCGTCAACAACGGCTTCACCCCCGACCACAACCGGATCGAACACTGGCGCGGCGGTCCATGACCGGTGCTGTCGGTTGCGCCGGGGCCCTCTCAGAGCCCGGTGGCACCGTCGATGCGTTCGCGGAGCAGGTCGACATGGCCGTTGTGCCGCGCGTACTCCTCGATCATGTGCAGCAGCACCCATCGCAGCGACACGGTTCCACGCCAGGAGTCGTGCCCGGTGACATCGAGATCAGCTGCAGCGCCAACGAGATCGGCCGCGAAGGCAACTTCCGCGGTCCAGGCGTGCCACGCCTGCGCCGTCATGACGGGATCTGCCACGGCGCCATCGAAGTCGCCGTCCGGGTCGGCCGCCGACGAGAACCGGGGCGGCGCATCCTGCCCGGCAAGCACCGTGCGGAACCAACGACGTTCGACGTCCGCCAGGTGGCGGACGATACCGAGTAACGACAGCGCGGACGGCGGCACCGAGCGCATGCAGAGCTCGACGTCACCGAGCCCGGCGCATTTCAGCCGGAGAGTCTCCCGCTGGGCGTGCAGCATCGCATTGATCATCGTCCGCTCGTCCGTGTTCGTCGGGACCGAACGGGTGTCGTCGCCCTCGGCGACGAAGAACTCGCTTCGACGGTGATCGGTCACGGCACGAGTGTGCCTGTTGTCCTGGAGGCGGACCTGGTCACCGCTTCCGCGCGCCGCCGCTGCCCGCGGTGGTGCGCGAGGACCCACCGTGGACAGCATCACCGAACCGGACGATGATGCGCGGATCCCTTGCCGGAAAGGATGTTCACATGCGCGCGTTGCGGGTGATGGCCAATCTGCAGGTGCCCGATGTCGAGGCCGCGAAGACCTTCTACACCGGCTTCCTCGGCCTGCCGACCGAAGAGTTCAACATGGGCTGGGTCGCCCGCTACACGTCGCCGGACGGTAGGGCGCAGCTGCAACTGGTCACCACCGACGCCACCTCGGTCGAGAGCTCGGTCGCCTCGGTGTTCACCGACGACGTCGACGCCGCCTACCGGCAGGCGCTGGACGCGGGCTACGAGATCGTGCATCCGTTGACGACCGAGCCATGGGGTGTGCGGCGGTTCCTGGTCCGGGCCCCCGACGGCAACGTGCTGAACATCGTCCACCACCCGGACTGAGCTGGTGCACCGGCTCGAGCCGGCGTCCGCAGACATCTTTCGCGAGCGGGGGGTGACCGGCCGCCGAGCGACAGCAGCCTGGTTGAAGGGCAGCCGGCGGGGACGAGACGGCAGGATGTGCCCATGGGTTCGATGACGAAGGGCGCCAACCTCCCCATGACCGCGCCGTCGGTGCGGGCCGTCCTGCGGTGGAGGTCCGGGCCGGGAGTGCCCGATGTCGATGTGTCCGCGCTGTTGCTGACCGACGAGGGACGGGTTCGCAGCGACGCCGATTTCGTGTTCTACAACCAACCCAGGGACGCTTCCGGCTCGATCGGGTACGAGGGGCAGACTGTCGAAGGGGCGATGACCACCGGCGTTCTCCGGGTCGATCTCGCCGCAGTGGATGCGGATATCTCCTCCGTCGTGATCGCGGCCTCCGCCGGCGGCGGCACCTTCGCCGACGTCCCGGAACTCGCGCTGACCCTGCTGGACGCCGGCGGAACCGCACTCGCGCTGTTCGAGATCACCGGCGCCACCACGGAAACGGCGTTTGTGGTCGGTGAGCTGTACCGCAGGGGCGGCGGATGGAAGTTCCGCGCCGTCGGCCAGGGTTACGCAGCGGGGCTGGCCGGGCTGGCCACCGACTACGGCATCAGCGTCGCAGAAGAATCCGACAGTGCTTCCGCTGCGACGGGACGCGTTTCGCCCGCGACCTCCGACGTGGTTGCCAAACCCGCTCCCCCGCGCACCCCGGCTCCCGCGCAGACCCCGGCGCCGCAGCAGACCCCGCCGCCGCCGCAGTTCCCGGCGCCGCCACAGAGCCCGGCCGCGGCGCCGCCATGGCCGCCGCGTCCGCCGGACGTCCCCGCGCCGCCGATGCGACCGACGCCGATGCCGCCCTGGCCCGCGGTGCCGTCACCGTTCCGTCGCTGATCCTTCCAGCGCCGGTCGGTTGCGGCGCCGAACCCGTCCGGCGCCGAACCCCTCGGGCGCCGAGCAGGTCCACCTCCGACCATGACCCGGTCGGACCTGTCAGAGCACCCGAAGCCCCGACATGCCGCCGTCCACGGCCAGCAGCGTGCCGGTGGTGGACGCCGACATCGGCCCGGCGAGGTAGCAGATCGCGTTCGCGACCTCGTCGGCGCTCACCAGCCGGCCCATCGGCTGCCGGGCGCGCAACGCGGCGACCGCCGCCTCCGCGTCGTCGGCCTGCGCGAGAAGCCTTCCCACCCAGGGAGTGTCAGCCGTGCCGGGGGTGACGGCGTTGACCCTGATCCCCTCCCGCACATGGTCGGCAGCCATCGCCAGGGTGAGCGCCGCGACCGCCCCCTTGCTCGCCGAGTACAGCGCACGCTGCACGACGCCGGTGGTGGCCACCACCGACGAAGTGTTGACGATGCTCGGGTGCGCCGACCGGCGCAGGTGCGGCAACGCGGCCCGGCTCACCCGGGCGATCCCGACGACGTTGACGTCCAGCACCCGGTGCCATTCGTCGTCGTCGTTGGCCGCGATGTCGCCCACTGCGCCGATGCCGGCGTTGTTGATCACGACGTCGATCCCGCCGAGACCGTCGGCGACGTCGTCGATGGCGGCGCGCACCGCGGCGTCGTCGGTGATGTCGCAGGCGACGGTCATTGCCGTTCCGGCCGGGCCGCCCGGAATCCGATCGAGGGCGGCCACCCTGGCGCCCCGGCCGGTCAGCATCGCCGCCGCGGCGGCACCGATGCCGCTGGCGCCGCCGGTCACCACTGCCACCAGTCCGCTCAAATCGTCGGGCATGTCAATCCTTTCGGTGCGGTGCCTCACTCAACGCCGGGGATCGACGTGGATCTTCGGGCCGGCCCCGGCATCCGGCGGCCGCCACCCGGCCAGCACGTCACCGACCCGATCGAGCCCCACCGTTGCCGCCACCAGCGGCCGCGGGTCGACCCGCCGGGCGGCGTAGTCGTCGATCGTGCCCTCGAGGCCACCCGACGCGCTGAGGATCCCCACGGCGGTGACGTCCTTGATCACCATGGTGCGGGTGTCGATCGAACTCGGTGTCCCGGACAGCCCGATGTAGACCACGCGCTTGCCGGGTTCGACCCGGTCCAACGCGAACGCCGGCATCGCCGCCGAATGGGACGCGTCGAGCGCGGCATCCCAGGGCTGATCGGGGATCTCGTCCGCGGTGAACGCCGACAGGCCCTGCGCCCTGGCGAACTCCAGGCCGCGTCCGGGCAACCCGAGCAGGTGCACCTCGGCGCCGCGGGCGAGCGCGAAACGCGCGGCGAGCAGCCCGATGGTGCCCGGGCCGAGAACCAGCAACCGGTCGCCGGGGGCCAGTCCGGCGGCCCGGACGGCACGCAGCGCGTTCCCGCCCGGTTCGACCATCGCCCCGGCGGTGTCGTCGATCTCGTCCGGCAACCGGTGCAGCGCGGTGACCGGAACCGCCAGCTGTTCGGCCAGTGCGCCGGGGAAGCCGCCGCGGATGCCGATCTCGAAACGGTTCTCGCACACGTGCTGCCGCCCGGTCCGGCACCGTGCGCAGTGCCCGCAGCCGAGCATGGTGTCGCCGGTGACCCGCACCCCGAGCCACGCCGGATCGACGTCCGGGCCGGTGGACGCGACCGTGCCGCACCATTCGTGCCCGAGCCGCAACGGGTAGGACGCATGCCCCTGATGCAGGTACGCCATCTCACCGGTGAAGAACTCGGCGTCCGTGCCGCACACGCCGACCCGGGCCACGTCGACCACCACCTGCCCGGGAGTCGTCTCCGGGGGCGGCACCTCGGTCACGGTGGACGTCCCCGGGCCGGTCACCACGAACGCCCTCACCGGCGGCCGCCGCAGCCGGCCGAGCGAAACCCGGGCACGATCACCGGGGCGGCAGCACGGTCTGCCGTTGCCGGCCCAGACCGTCGATCGCCAGTTCCATCACATCCCCGGGCTGCAGCCACAGCGGCGGCGTCATCCCCAGACCCACCCCCGGCGGTGTCCCGGTGTTGATCAGGTCGCCGGGCTCCAGCACGAGGAACTGGCTCAGGTAGTGCACGATCGCGGCCGGCGGGAAGATCATCGTCGCGGTCGACCCCGTCTGCCGGCGGATTCCGTTGACGTCCAACGACATTCGCAGGGCCAGCACGTCGGTGATCTCGTCGCGGGTGGCCAGCCACGGGCCGGCCGGGTTGAAGGTCTCCGCCGACTTGCCCTTCGTCCACTGCCCCGAGCGCTCGATCTGGAAGGCGCGCTCGCTGACATCGTTGACCAGCACGTACCCGGCGATCGCAGCTTCCGCTTCGAGTTCGCCGGCGGTGTACGAGGTGCGGCGGCCGATGACGATGCCCAGTTCGACCTCCCAGTCCAGCTTGGTGGAGCCGCGCGGGGTCCGGACGCCGTCGTCGGGCCCGACAAGAGTGTTGGGCGACTTGGTGAACAGGATCGGTTCGGTCGGCACCCGCTGCCCGGTCTCCGCGGCATGGTCGGAATAGTTCAGCCCGATGCACAGGATCTGGTGCGGACGGGCGAACGGCGCACCAACACGTTCGGACCCGAAGGCACGCAGATCCCCGGCGGCCACCCGCTGCGCCACCACCCGTTGCAGGCCGGGCAGTCCCCCACCGGCGCCGGCGAAGAAGGCCTCGTCGAAGTCGTGCACGACGTCTGCGACGTCGACGTAGTGCCCGTCGTCGATGCGGACCACCGGCCGTTCCGCACCGACCGGCCCGAGCCGCATCAGCAGCATCCCGCCTCCCTGGGTGCGGTGACATCGATGACGGGGCAACAAATCCGGTGGTGGCAGCCGTGCGCCAGGATCGGGTCAGTGCGATTCACGGGCCACCCGATCACCGCTGGCGCCGACCAGGAAGTCCAGGTCCGCGCCGGTCTCGGCCTGCCCGACGGTGTCCACGTACAGCTTCTCCCACCCACGCCGGGGCGCCGCGAACGCCTGCACCGCCGCCGGTGCCGGTTCCCGCAGCGCCCATTGATCCGCCGGTAGGTCGAGATCCAGCCGGCGGTTCGGCACGTCGAGGACGATCATGTCACCGCTGCGGACCAGCCCCAGCGGGCCACCCGCGGCGGCCTCCGGCGAGACGTGCAGCACCACAGTCCCGTACGCGGTGCCGCTCATCCGGCCGTCGCACACCCGCACCATGTCGCGCACGCCCTGTCGCAGCAGCTTGCTCGGCAACGGCATGTTCGCGACCTCCGGCATGCCGGGGTAGCCGCGCGGGCCGCACCCGCGCAGCACGAGCACGTCGTCGGCCGCCACGTCCAGGTCGGGATCATCGATCCGCGCGTGCAGGTCCTCGACGGAGTCGAACACCACCGCCCGGCCGCGGTGACGCAGCAACGCGGGGGTGGCCGCGGACGGTTTGATGACGGCCCCGTTGGGCGCGAGAGTGCCGTACAGCACGGCGATCCCGGCGTGCGGCTGCAGCGGCGTGGCCCGCTCCCGGATCACCTCGGCATCCCAGATCCGGGCGTCGTCCAGGTGGTCCACCAAGGGTCGGCCGGTCACCGTGATCGCCGCCGGGTCGAGCAGGTCCCGTACCTCGCGCAGCACGGCGGCCACTCCCCCGGCCCGGTGCAGATCCTCCATCAGGAACCGGCCGGCGGGCTGCAGGTCGACCAGCAGCGGAACATCGGAACCGGTGCGGTCGAAGTCGTCCAGCGTCAGCGGGACGCCGACCCGGCCCGCGATGGCCAGCAGGTGAACGACCGCGTTGGTGGAGCCGCCGACCGCCGCCAGTGCCACGATGGCGTTGAGAAACGAGCCCCGGGTGAGGATCTCGCTGGGCCGCCGGTCGCGCTCGACGAGTTCGACGACCAACCGCCCGGTGTCGTGCGCGGTCTGAAGGAGCCGGCTGTCCGCGGCCGGGGTGCCGGCGAGCCCGGGGATGGTGGTACCGAGCGCCTCGGCGACCACAGCCATCGTGGACGCGGTACCCATGGTGTTGCAGTGGCCGCGGCTGCGGATCATGGACGATTCCGACCGCAGGAAGTCCTGCCGGGACAGCGTTCCGGCGCGGACCTCTTCGGAGAGCCGCCACACGTCGGTGCCGCAGCCCAGCGCCACCCCGCGGAAGGTGCCGGTCAGCATCGGGCCGCCGGGGATGACGACGGCGGGCAGGTCCACCGACGCGGCCGCCATCAGCAGCGCCGGGATGGTCTTGTCGCAGCCGCCGAGCAGCACGACCCCGTCGATCGGGTTGGCGCGCAGCATCTCCTCGATGGCCATCGCCGCCATGTTCCGCCAGAGCATCGCCGTCGGGCGGACCTGCGTCTCGCCGAGCGACACCACGGGCAGGTTCAGCGGGATCCCGCCGGCCTCGTAAACACCGTTCTTGACGCTCTGCGCGACCTCGTCCAGGTGCGCGTTGCACGGGGTGAGGTCGGAGGCGGTGTTGGCGATCGCGATGTGCGGCCGGCCGTCGAACGCGTGGGCGGGCAGCCCGCGCCGCATCCAGGCGCGGTGGATGTAGGAATTGCGGTCGTTCCCGGCGTACCACTGGGCACTGCGGTACACCGTCATCGCTGCGCCGCCCCGGGCGCCCGGTGACCCGCGGTCAGGACGACCCCGCCGAGCGGGCCAGTGCCGTCAGCAGCGGGATCTGCGCGGCGCGCTCCGCGGCCAGTTGCTCCGGCGGGGTGGCATGCGGTGCCGTCGCCATCAGCGCCTTGATGGCGCGCACCGCCGGTGCCGGGGATTCGACGATGGCGGCGGCGAGGTCGGCGACGGCGTCGTCCAACTCGGCCAGCGGCACGCTGACCAGCGCCAGCCCGATCCGCACCGCCTCGTCGGCCGGCACGTGCCGCCCGGTGGCGCAGATCTCCAGCGCCCGCTGGTAACCCACGAGACGGGCCAGCCGGCCGGTGCCGCCGAGGTCCGGCACGATGCCCAGGCTCACCTCGGCCATCCGGAACTGGGCGTCGTCGGCAGCCACGATGAGGTCGCAGGCCAGCGCGAGCTGGAAACCGGCGCCCACCGCGTGACCTGCGACCGCGGCGATGGAGATGAACCGCGGGTCGCCGAGCCAGCTGAAACCCCGCTGGAACCCGGCGATCGTCTCGTCGGCGACGGTCGGCGGCGCGCCCGCCAAGCGGCCCAGCAGCGAACCGGGCACGCGGGAGAAGGCGGACCTGTCCAGGCCGGCGGAGAAAGACTGACCCTCCCCGCAGACCAGCACCACCCGGATCCGGTCGTCGACCCGGGAGCCGATGTGCGCCAGCGCTTCCCAGGTTTCCGGCAGCTGGGCGTTGCGGACCGCCGGACGGTTCAACGACACCGTCAGGACGGGACCGTCGACGCGCACGGCGACATGGCCGCGCCGCAGCAGGTCGCCGTCGATGCCGACTGTGGCGCTGCCGGTCACTTCTTCTTCGTGCGGGTGGCCCCACCGCGGCCCCGCAGCGGCACGTCGGCGTCCAGCAGCAACCGGTGGACGAAGCCGTAGGACCGACCCGTGCCCTCGGCGAGAGCGCGGATGCTCTGGCCCTTCTCGTACTTCTTGCGCAGGTCCGCTGCGAGCTTGTCCCTGGCGGCGCCGGTGATCCTGGCGCCCTTCCTGATGGTCACCGACTTCGTCGTTGTGGATGCACTCTTGGTGTCTGTGGCCACGGCGCCACCCCTTAGTCGGATGCCTCGGCACGATCGGCGGGATTGTTCTGACTGCGGTCCATGATCGAACAGAACCGCCGGGTGCGCCACCGGGGACGCCGTCCCTTCGGCGGGACCCGTGGGGCGGATGGCTGGCCGGCAGCCGGTGCTCAGGCCAGCTCGACCAGGTCCAGGTAGTCCGCCGACCAGTGGTCCTCGGTGCCGTCGGGCAGCAGGATGACGCGTTCGGGCTGGAGCGCGGTCACCGCGCCCGGGTCGTGGGTGACCAGGACGACAGCGCCGGCATACCGGCGCAGCGCGTCGAGCACCTGCTCGCGACTGGCGGGATCCAGGTTGTTGGTCGGCTCGTCCAGCAGCAGCACGTTCGCGGCGGACGACACCAGGCCGGCCAACGCCAGCCTGGTCTTCTCCCCGCCGGACAGCGTGCCGGCCTTCTGGTCGAGTTGCTCGCCGCTGAACATGAACGAGCCCAGCAGATTGCGCAGCTCCTGGGCACCGGCGTCCGGCGCGGCGTGCCGGGTGTTCTCCCACACGGTCGCGTCCGGGTCGATCGTCTCGTGCTCCTGCGCGTAGTAGCCCAGCCGCAGGCCGTGACCGGCCTGCACCTCGCCGGTGTCCGGCTTCTCCTGCCCGCCCAGCAGCTTCAGCAGCGTCGTCTTGCCCGCGCCGTTCAGGCCGAGCACGACGACCCGGCTGCCGCGGTCGATGGCGAGGTCGACGCCGGTGAAGATCTCCAGCGAGCCGTAGGACTTGGACAGCTTCTCCGCGGTCAGCGGCGTCCGGCCGCACGCGGCGGGTTGCGGGAACCTGATCTTGGCCACCCGATCGGCGGCGCGGACCTCGTCCAGCCCGGCCATCAGCTTCTCGGCACGTCGCACCATCTGGTGCGCGGCCGCCGCCTTGGTCGCCTTGGCGCCCAGCTTGGCGGCCTGCGTCATGAGCACCGACGCCTTCTTCTCCGCGTTGGCGCGTTCCCGGCGGCGGCGCTGTTCGTCGGTCGAGCGCGCCTCCAGGTAGCGCTGCCAGCTCATGTTGTAGACGTCGAGCTCGCCGCGGACGGCGTCGAGGAACCACACCTTGTTGACCACGGCGGCGAGCAGGTCGACGTCGTGGGAGATGATCACCACGCCGCCGGAGAAGTTCTTCAGGTAGTCGCGCAGCCAGACGATGGAGTCGGCGTCCAGGTGGTTGGTGGGCTCGTCGAGCAGCAGCATCATGCCGGTGGACGAGCCGTCCTCGGCTTTCGCGCCGAACAGGATCCGGGCGAGCTCGACGCGGCGCCGCTGACCGCCGGACAGCGTGCTCATCGTCTGCGACAGCACCCGGTCGGGCAGGCCGAGATTGGAGCAGATCCGGGCCGCCTCGGACTCGGCCGCGTACCCGCCGAGGTTGGAGAACTGCTCCTCGATCCGGCCGTACCGCTCGGTGGCGGCCGCCAGCTCGCGGGGGTCGGTCAGCTCGGCCATCTGGATCTGGACCTTCTCCAGCTGGGCGACCAGCACGTCCAACCCGCGCGCGGAGAGCACCCGGTCCTTGGCGGTGACGGTGATGTCACCCTCCCGCGGGTCCTGCGGGAGGTAGCCGATCGGCAGCGTCCGGGTGACCGTCCCGGCGTGCGGGGTGCCCTCACCGGCCAGCACCCGCAGGGTGGTGGTCTTGCCGGCGCCGTTGCGGCCGACCAGGCCTACACGATCACCGTGATGCAGGCGAAGGGACGTATCGGACAGCAGGATCCGCGTCCCGGCCCGGAGTTCCAGACCGGTAGCTGTGATCACGTGTTCTGATTCTACCCGGCGGCGCCCAGCCGATTACCCGATTGTGGATGGCGCGTGACGAGCCCGGATTACCGGCCGAGACCGGCCCGCTTCAGCGCGTCGGCCATGGCCCCGCCCGGCGCGGGTGGCCGTGGCTTTCGACCGGCAGGCGGTTTCGAGCCGCCGCCGGATCGTTCAGCGGCGGCTCGCGGGGCCGGTCGACCGGACCCGCCGCGAGCCGACCGCGGCGCCGGCGCACCGGGTTCGTCATCCAGCCGCAGCGTCAGCGAGATCCGCTGTCGGGCCTCGTCGACCTCCATCACCTTGACGGTGACCACCTGTCCGGACGTGACGACCTGCCGCGGGTCGCTGACGAAGGTCCGGGACATCGCCGAGACGTGCACCAGCCCGTCCTGGTGCACGCCGACGTCGACGAACGCACCGAACGCGGCCACGTTGGTGACCACGCCCTGCAGCACCATGCCCGGCCGCAGGTCGGCGATCTTCTCCACCCCGTCGGCGAATCTGGCCGTGACGAAGGCGGGCCGCGGGTCGCGTCCCGGCTTCTCCAGCTCGGCCAGGATGTCGGTGACCGTCGGCAGCCCGAAGGTGTCGTCCACGAACGCCTCGGGCGACAGGTGCCGCAGCGTCGCGGTGTTCCCGATCAGCTCCGTGATGCCGGTGCCGGTCGCGGTCAGGATCCGGCGTACCACCGAGTACGCCTCCGGGTGCACGCTCGAGGCGTCGAGCGGGTCGTCCCCGCCGGCGATCCGCAGGAACCCGGCGCACTGCTCGTACGCCTTGGCGCCCAGCCGCGGCACGTCCTTCAGGGCGCGGCGCGAGGCGAAGGGCCCGTTGGCATCCCGGTGCGCGACGATGTTCTCGGCGAGCGTCCCGGAGATCCCCGACACCCGGGACAGCAGCGGCACCGAGGCAGTGTTGACCTCCACGCCGACGGCGTTGACGCAGTCCTCCACCACCGCGTCCAGCGACTTTGCGAGCACCGATTCGGAGATGTCGTGCTGATACTGCCCGACGCCGATCGCCTTGGGGTCGATCTTCACCAATTCGGCCAGCGGGTCCTGCAGCCGCCGGGCGATGGAAACGGCGCCGCGCAGCGAGACGTCCAGTCCGGGCAACTCCCGGCTCGCGTAGGCCGACGCGGAGTACACCGACGCCCCCGCCTCGGACACCACGATGGTGTCGAGCCCGGGGCACCGGGCGGCAAGTTCCCTTGCCAGCCGGTCGGTTTCGCGGGAGGCGGTGCCGTTCCCGATCGCGACGAGCTCCACGCCATGGGTGGTCACGAGGCGCTGCAACGTGATCAGCGCCTGCTCCCAGCGGTTGGCGGGCTGGTGCGGGTAGATCGTGTCGGTGGCCACCGCCTTGCCGGTGCGGTCGACGACGGCCACCTTGACGCCGGTGCGGAATCCCGGGTCCAGGCCGAGGATGGTCCGGCTGCCCGCGGGCGCCGCGAGAAGCAGGTCCTTGAGGTTGGCGGCGAACACGGCAGCGGCGTCCCGCTCGGCGGACTGCCGCAGTCGGGTCCGGACGTCCACGCTCAACGACGGCAGGATCCTGGTGCGCCAGGCCCACCGGACGGTGTCCAGCAGCCACGGATCGGCGGGGCGCCCGCGGTCGGCGATCTCGAACCGGCGGGCGATCCGGCGCTCGTGGTCGGACAGGGCAGTGGCTGCCGACGAGCCCTTCGGCGCAGCGCTGTTCGCCGCGGGGTCGGGTTCGACGGTCAGGCTCAGCACCCCGGCGGCCTCACCCCGGTACAGCGCGAGGATGCGGTGCGACGGCAGTCTTTTCAGCGGCTCGCTGAAGTCGGCGTAGTCGGTGTACTTGTGCGCGTCCTTGGCGTCCGCACCGGCGGGGCGCAGCGTGGAGGCCAGAACGCCGCGCTGCCAGAGCATGTCGCGGAGCTCGCCGAGCAGGTCGGCGTCCTCCCCGAAGCGCTCGACGAGGATGGCCCGGGCACCGCCCAGTGCCGCGTCGACGTCGGGCACACCGCGATCGGCCGCGACGAAACCCCTTGCGGCGATGGCGGGTTCGCGCGCCGGGGTGCCGATCAGCAGGTCGGCCAGCGGTTCCAGCCCGGCCTCCCGGGCGATCTGCGCCTTGGTCCTGCGCTTCACCTTGAACGGCAGGTAGATGTCTTCGAGCCGGGCCTTGGTGTCCGCCTCGGCGATCCGGGCGGGCGAGGTCGTCGGTCATCCGGCCCTGGGCGGTGATGGCCTCGACGACGGCGGACCGGCGGTCCTCGAGCTCGCGGAGGTAGTCGAGCCGTTCGGTGAGGGTCCGCAGTTGGGCGTCGTCCAGCGACCCGGTCACCTCCTTGCGGTACCGGGCGACGAACGGGACGGTGGCGCCGCCGTCGAGCAGGTCGATCGCGGCCTGCACCTGCCACGGCTCGGCGGTGAGCTCCGCGGCGATGCGCGCGGTGATCCGGGCCGCGGTGTCGTCGGCCGGTCCGGTCATGGAGGGGCTCCGTTCTGCTGCGATCCGTGCGGCGGCACGGCATCCCGATCACCGGGATTGGTCACGGTGATCTCCACCGAGACTGCGCGTGCCGCGACGTCATCCAACACTGCCCGCCTGGGCTCGGCGATGTCGGGGAACGACCGAACCGGTAGATCGCTCAGCGGAGCGAGCCGCGGGTCGGCGAGGACGTCGGCGATCCCCCGCCGATCGCCACCCACCACCAGGCCGGACAGCGATGACGCCACCGGCAGCAGCACCTTCGCGGCGGTCCCGGCGGCGCTGGCATAGGACGCGGAGCGCTGGTTGCCGCGGCGGCGGGCGAAGCGTTGCTGCGACCAGCCACCCGCGGCCGTCCGGCCTTGAAGATAGGCACGGTCGGTCGACGAACTGAGCACGGCGCCGTCCCGGGCCACCCCCACGGAGTGCGCACCGCCGCGGACCAGCAGGATGCCGACCGCGCCGATCCCGGCGACGTGTTCCAGCAGTGCCTCGACGGGCTCGCGGCCGTCGACCGCCATCGGGCCGAACGGCACCGCCAGCACGGCGACCGTGCCGTCAGCGGCCCGCACCGTCACGCTCGCCCCGTCCGTGGTGATGTCCAGCAGGCCGGAATTCCGGCCGCCGAACCGGTTGACCCAGCCCACCAGGCGAGCCGGCGGGATCTCCACCACCACACCGCCGCCGGGCGCGCCGCGGCGCCGGGTCATCGCCGGGCCGGGGACCGCGGGCACGTCACAGCCCGGAGCCCGCGTCCCACAGTTGGCCGGTCAACCCGGCAAGCGTCCGGGCGGAGGCACCCGCGCGGTCGTCGGTGAGCGACGCGACGTAGTCGATGATCCCGCGCCCCCGGCCCAGCCGGGCAACGTCCTCGCTCGAAGATGCCGCCTCGCCGGTCGGCCCGACCAGCAACTCCGGCTCCTGCCGGGCCACCTTCCGGTAGCCCGCGGTCGCCAGGTCCACCAGGTCCAGCAACCGCCGCGGCGCGCGGCCCGCGTCGATCGGGTCGGTCAGCCAGGATTCGAGATTGGCCACGAGGGAGCTCAGCGCCTCGGCCTGCCCGCGCTGGAACATCGCCAGGTCCGGCCGATCGAGGACGAACCGCTGGTGCACGAACTTCAGCACGGCCACCTCGTGCCAGGCCTGCCGGCCGAGCACCACATGACCGGCCCGGATCGGCGGGTCCGGAATGACGTCGACCGACGCCTGCAGGTGCTCGATCCAACTCCCGGTGAAGGTGTTGATCGCCCGTTCCGCAGCCAGCGACGAGTCGAACGGGACGGCGAGCAACCCGTCCACGAGGTCGGTGGCCACCCGGCCCACCGCCACCCCGAAGGCGTCGTCGTCGAAGATCCAGCGGTCCCTGGCCTGCAACCGGCGCCGCAGGTACTCCAGCGCGTAGCCGGGCTGCCGCTCGGAGCCGGCGGCCCGCGGCGTGAAGCCACTCGCCTGCCATCGGGCGAACTCGGCCCGCCGCCTGATCCAGGTCCGGAACTCCGCCGAGACCGACGCGTGCTGGAGCACACCGGCGCGGTGGAAATCGTCGAGATCGTGCAGGGAGTAGGCGATGTCGTCCGCGACGTCCATGACGCTGCATTCAACGGTCTGCTGCAGCGGGGCGATCCGCGGGTAGGCGGCAAGCACGTCCCGCATCTCGGCGATGTCGGGCGCGTAGGCGGAGAACTTCGCCGATCCGCGGCCCTCCAGCCCCGGTCCGCCGCCCCGCGGGGGCGTCGGCACAGCGGCGACGTCGCTGGGGTGCGGTGCCGGGTAGTGCATCCGGCCCCACGGGTACTTCAGCACGCCGGCACGGACGGCGGCGGTGAGGTTCAGCCCGCTGCCCTCGCTGCCGTGCACGTCCAATTCGGTGAGGATCCGGAACGTCTGCGCGTTGCCCTCGAACCCGTCGGCGAGCCCGAACCTGGATCGCGCGATCCGGTCCAGGATCCGTTCACCGAGATGCCCGAAGGGCGGATGGCCGAGGTCGTGCGCACTCGCCGCCGCCTGCACCACCACCGGATCGCAGCCACCCAACCGGTCGGCAAGTTCCGCGTCCGGTCCGGAACGCAGCGCGGTGGCGATGGCGCGGGCCACCGCGGTCACCTTGATGGTGTGCGTGAGCCGGTTGTGCACCACCTGGCCGGAGGCGCCCTGCGAGATCACCTGGGTGACCGCGGCCAGCCGGGAGAAGTACGGCGAGAACCGGATCCGCTCCAGGTCCACCCGGAACTGGCTCTCGGTGGCCGCTGCCATCTCGTCGGGTGCGCCGGCGACCGCGTCGGCGACGGTCGCGTCCCGGTGGCCGGTCTCGGCGCAGCGACGGGCCAGGCGCGGATCCATGAGCGGAATCTACCGGTCGGTGCCCGCACACCCCCGGCGCCCGATCACCGGCGTCTCATCTCCGCCTGCCTGTGACAGTGCCCGAGGCGGCCGGACGGCCAGGGCCCTTGCCCTCACCCGGGTCCGTCAGCGGATCACCGCGGTCAGCACCGGAGTCGTTCCGGCGGCGGTCCGCACGGAATACAGGTAGGGCGTGTTCGGGAACAGGCCGACGTCGGTGAACGACCGGGTGGTGACGGTCGCGATCCGGATCCCGGACCGGAGCACCTCGTAGGAGGGCGCGGAGCCGTCCCAGCCCAGCGTGATGGTGGACGGGGTCGTTCCGGTCACCCGCAAATTGCTCAGTGCCGTGGACACCGGCGTCGTGCTGGCCGCCGTCGTGGTCGCAGGTGTGGACGAGGTGCTGGTCGGGGGTTGGATGGTCGAGGTCGGCGTGCTGCCGATCCGCACGTTGATCACCGGTGTGGTCACCCCGGCGCCGCGGACCGAGTACAGGTATGGCGTGTTGGGCAGCAGACCGATGTCGGTGAAACGGTTTCCGGTCACCGTGGCGATCCGCTGGTCGGAGCGCAGCACGTCGTAGGTGGCGCCCGGCGCTCCGTCCCAGGCCAGCGTGATGGTGCTCGCCGTGGTGCCCGCGAGCCGCAGGTTGCCGGGAGCCGAGGTGCTGGTGCCGGTCGTCGTCGTCGAGGAAGAGCCCGTCACCCGCGTGCTGGTCGTCGCGGTACTGGTCGTCGCGGTACTGGTCGTCGGCGTGCTCGTGGTCGTACCGGACGGAGGGGTGGTCGGGGAGCTGGTGGCCGCCGTGCCGCCGCGGTAGGAGACGTCGACCCAGTCGACGATCATCGGCACGCCGGGCGTGGTGTCGGCGGTGGGGCCGCCGCCCAGCTTGTTCGGGAAGGCACCGCCGATGGCGACGTTGAGAATGACGAAGTACCCGGCGTGCTCGGACAGCGCGGCCCAGGTGGCGGCCGGCACCTGGCTTTCGTTGACCGTGAACGTCAACGCCCCGTCCAGGTACCAGCGCAGTTGATCACCGGTGCCGGTGCGGTCCCATTCCAGACCGTACCTGTGCATCCCGGCCTGGCAGGTGGTGACCAGGCACGGCGTCCCGGCGTTGTTGACGCCGTTGTTGATGCCCTCGGGCTCGTTGCACGGGCCGCCCCAGGTGCCGCAGTGCAGGACGTTGTAGGTCCAGTTGAAACCCTGGACGTTCTCCATGATGTCGAATTCGCCGATCGCCGGCCACGACCACCGGTCGGCCCGGTAGGGGCTGCCCAGCATCCAGAACGCCGGCCAGTAGCCCTTGGCCGCGGCACCTGTGACATTGGGCATCTGCAAACGGCTTTCGACCCGCATGACGCCGTTGTCGGGTGGTTTGAGATCAGACCTGACCGTCTCGACACGGGCCGAGGTCCATGCGCCGGCAGCATCCCGTTGCGGGGTGATGTGCAGGGCGCCGTCCCGGACCTGCACGTTGCGCGGGTCGTTCGTCATCGTCTGGATCTCACCGGTGCCGAACGCGGCCGGGCCACCCGGATACGACGTTCCGAGGGTCAGTTGCCACAGCGCCGGGTTGGGCAGCCCGGGAACCGAGAAGTCATCGTGCAGCACGGTTGTCCAGGTCGGTGCGGCGGTGGCCGCCGTCACCGCTGACGTCGACGCGACGGCCGGCGCGGTGACCGCCACCCCCGCACCCGCCGCGGCAACGGTCAGTCCCACCAGGACGGCAGCAAGAGCGGGTCGACGGCGCATCGAGGTCCTTTCGGGGAAACGCTGTCAGCACCGAGAGTCGTCGTTCACCGGGGCACCTGTCACAGCGAGTAGTCAGAAAGTAACAGGTTGCTGCCGGGCCGGCGCGGCTGTGATCGCAAGTCCAGCCGTATGGTGGTATCGCTCCCACCACGGCCGGGGGCAACCGCCGGAATGGTCACGATCTGCGCCGGACCTGGGGTGCCGGCGCTGCCGAAAGTGGTGGCACGCGCAGCTGGCGGCACGTGCGGCGTGGTGTGCCACCTGTCCGCGGAACGACAGGTCAGCGCGGTCCGGCCCGCCGGTGCTGTTGCGGGCTGATGCCCCGCACCCGGGTGAACGCCGCACTCAAGGCGAAGGGGCTGCTGTAGCCGACCTGACGCGCCACGGCGGCGAGGGTCGCGTCGTGTTCGAGCAGCAGGTCGGCGGCGAGGTCCAGCCGCCATCTGGTCAGGAACGTCATCGGCGGCTCACCGGCCACCTGCGCGAACCGGCGGGCGAAGGCGGCGCGTGACATTCCCGTCGCAGCCGCAAGTGTGCCGACCGTCCACGGGTGTCCGGGCTGGTTCTGCATCAACCGCACCGCCCTGCCGACCGCCGGGTCCGTTGTCGCCCGGTACCAGCCCGGCTCGGCGGATCCGTTCCCGGAGAACCACTCCCGCAACGCCCACACCAGCAACAGGTCCAGCAGCCGGTCGAGAACCGTTTCCTGACCGGGCCTGTCGACGATGGCCTCCCGCTCGACGAGCCCGACCAGCGGTTGTTCGGCTCCATGAGCCCGCAGGGTCACCAGTGGCGGCAACTCGGCGAACAGGCGGCGGCCCACCCCGTGGCTCGCGGTGTACGTGCCGGTCACCATCACCACGGGCCCGGCGGGGTCGTTGCCCCAGGTGCGGACGCCGAGGCCGGTGATGTCGACCAGTTCACGGCCGTCGACGGTGGTGCATCGCTGACCCGGGTGGATGACAGCCTGCGGAGCAATGCCACGATCGCTGGCGATGGTGTAGGCGTCCGGTCCGCGAAGCACGGCGACATCCCCGGGCTGCAACACCTCGGCGCCGGCGGAGTCGGGTTGCACGTGTGCCGATCCCGTCACCATCGCCACGACTGTCAGCGGGGCCCGGTCCTGAATGCGCAGGGACCACGGCGGCCGCAGCACGGACCGCAGAACGAACGCACCCTTCGCCCGGGGGCCGTCCAGCAATCCCACCACGGAATCCATCGGCCCAACCTAGACGATCGCGTATGGATCTGCCGTCATGAGCCATGGACCGTCTCGACCGGCGCGACTGAAATGGTCGCCATGACACCAAACAGCACCGACCCCCAGCTCACTCTGATCCTCGGCGCGACCGGCCGAACAGGCCGCCGGGTGATGCAGCGCCTGGCTGCCCTGGACCGACCGACACGCGCCGGATCCCGGCACGGAAGCCCGCCGTTCAACTGGAATGCGCCTGAGGGTTGGACCGCCGTGCTCGACGGCGTCGGCGCCGCCTACCTCTGCTTCCATCCCGACCTCGCGATCCCCGGCGCCGCCGAGACCGTGGGCGCGTTCGCCCGCGCTGCCGTCGGCGCAGGGGTATCGCGGCTGGTGCTGTTGTCCGGCCGGGGAGAGCAGGAGGCGGTGCGGACCGTGGCCCTGGTCCGAGCCGCGGCCGCCGGCTCGGCCACCACCGTCACGGTGGTCCGGTGCAGCTGGTTCGCGCAGAACTTCAGCGAGGGGTTCTTCCGCGACGAGGTGCTGACCGGGCACCTGGCGGTGCCGGTCGGCGACGTCCTCGAGCCGTTCGTCGACCTCGACGATGTCGCCGAGGTGGTCACCGCCGCGCTGACCGACCCGCGGCACGCCGGCCAGGTGTACGAGGTGACAGGGCCCCGGCTGCTGACGTTCGACCAGGCTGTTGCCGAGATCGGCGATGCCGCAGGCCTTGTCGTCCGCCCTGTCCACCTGCCCATCGCGGAGTACGTGGACGCGTTGTCCGCCGCCGGCGAACCGGCGGAGGTGGTGGAGTTGATGACGTACCTGTTCACCGAGGTGCTCGACGGGCGCAACGCGAGCCTCGGTGACGGGGTGCAGCGCGCGTTGGGCAGGCCGGCCCAGGACTTCACGGCCTTCGCACGCAAGGCCGCCGCAGCCGGGTGCTGGTCACCGGCACCGGTCGGGTCGTCATGAGCCCGGCGGCGTCCGCCCTCGTCGCCGCGACAGTCCTCGGCGCCGCGACGGTCGGTGGGGTGTTCTTCGCCTTCGATGCGTTCGTGCTGCGCGCGCTCGCCTCGCTCCACGACCGACGCGGCGCAGATGCCATGCGGGCCATCAACATCACCGCGGTGCGCCCCGCTCTGATGACCGTGCTGTTCGGCACCGCCGTACTCGGCGTCGGCGTCGGCGCCCTCGGCGTCCGCAGCGAACAACCGGTGCAGGCTGTGCTGCTGACCGGCGGAGCCGCGGCCTACCTGCTGGGCTGCGTGCTGACCACGGCGGTGCGCAACGTCCCGCTCAACAACCACCTCGCGATCGCTGCCGACTCCGCCTCCGATGCAGCCACCTGGCAGCGGTACGTGGTGACGTGGGCCCGCGCCAATCGGGTGCGGACGGTCGGTGCGCTCGGCGCCGCCGCGGCGATGCTCACGGCGTTAACCATCGCCGACTGAGCCCGCACTGCCACTGTCGGCGCCGCGGTGTAGACCGATCCCATGACGACATCCGACGAACCGTCGCCCGGCGGCGCACAGCCCCTCTCCGGCAGCGACCGCTCCCCGGTCCCCGGAGCCCGGCCCGCCGCCCGCGCCCTGTCCGCGCGGGCCCCGATCGAGGCCACGGTCGTCCTGCGCCGGCGCGCCGCCGTCGGCGCCGGCTCCGACGCGGATCTCTCGACTCTCCCGATCGGCGCCGACCCGGACGACGTGGCACTGGTGACCCGGACGCTCACCGATCTCGGCGCGAACATCGTCGCGGTCCACGAGCCGTCCCGCCGCGTACGCGTGTCGGGACCGGCCGAGGTGCTCGGCTCCATCTTCGGCACCTCACTGGAGTTGGTCACCGCGCCCTTCCGCGACGACGGCACGGCCACCTTCCGGCAGCGAACCGGTGGGCTCAGCGTGCCGGCGCCGCTGAGCGGAATCATCACCGCGGTGCTGGGTCTGGACGATCGACCCGCCGCCCGACCGCGGCTCGCCGTCGCACCGGCGGCAGCGGTCAACACCAGCTACTCCCCCGCCGAGGTCGCCCGGCTGTACCGCTTCCCGGCGGGTACCGACGGATCCGGGCAGACGGTCGCCATCCTCGAGTTGGGCGGCGGGTACCGGAAGGAGGACCTCGACACCTACTTCGCCGCGCTGGGCATTCCCGTTCCCGAGGTGGTCGCGGTCGGCGTCGACGGTGCGACGAACAGCCCCGGTGACGCCTCCGGCGCGGACGGTGAGGTGATGCTCGACATCGAGGTGGTGGGAGCGGTGGCACCCGGCGCACGCATGGTCGTGTACTTCGCCCCGAACACCGACGACGGTTTCCTCGACGCGCTCAGCCAGGCCACGCACGCATCGCCGCGGCCCACTGCGATCAGCATCAGTTGGGGTCAACGGGAAAGCGGGTGGACGGAGCAGGCCCGCACCGCCTTCAGCGACGCTCTGCAGGACGCCGCGGCACTCGGTGTCACCGTCACTGCCGCGGCCGGTGACAACGGAAGTTCCGATGGGGCGCCGGACGGCCGGCCGCACGTCGACTTCCCGGCCTCCAGCCCATGGGCGCTGGCCTGCGGCGGCACGCGGTTGGAGGCCGATCCGGTCAGCGGCACGATCACCGCCGAGGTGGTGTGGAACAACGGAAGCCGCACGAGCGCCACCGGCGGCGGCGTCAGCACCGTGTTCCCGCAGCCGTCGTGGCAGGCAGGAGCCGGAGTGCCGGTCGTCGGCCGCGTCACCGGGCGCGGGGTACCGGACGTCGCGGGAAACGCCGACCCGCAAACGGGATACCGGGTACGGGTCGACGGGGTGGACACGGTGATCGGCGGTACCAGTGCCGTCTCACCACTGTGGGCCGGTCTGGTTGCCCGTCTCGCGCAGGCGACGGGTACCGCCCCCGGCTTCCTGCAGCCCGCCCTGTACCGGGGCGTCGACGGTGCGGTGCCGCCCGGGTTCCGGGACATCACCGTCGGCGACAACGGCGCGTATTCCGCCGGGCCGGGCTGGGACGCGTGCACCGGACTCGGCGTGCCGATCGGGGACGAACTGCTTGCAGCACTCGATGTCTCGCCGCGTGGCGGCGACCCGGAGGGTGGCACCGGCTCGTCCGGGCGGAGTGCGTCGGGCGGTGGAGCGGCTGGTCCCGGCCGTCACCGAGCGCAGGAGCCGGATGCCGCCGACCGCACCGCGCGGGATCTGGAGGACGGTGACGTCGAGCGTGACCCGGTGGAAGCGGAGCGCATCGCGCAGCGGCCGGACTTCTGACTCGCGTCCGGCCGGGTGTCCGGCTCTGACACGGTCGGGGACAGCCGGCGGGCGGTTCGGAGGTTGGCGCCGGCAGGGCGCGCCAGTCGTGCTGACCACAGGCCGGCGGGGCTGCCGACTGCTCAGATGTTGAACCCGAGCGCCCGCATCTGCTCGCGACCGTCCTCGGTGATCTTCTCCGGTCCCCACGGCGGCAGCCAGACCCAGTTGATCCGGAAGTCGTCGACCAGGCCGCCCTCGCCGCCGACCAGTGCGGCGGCGACCTGCTCCTCGATCATCTCGGTGAGCGGGCACGCGGCGCTGGTCAGCGTCATGTCGATGGTGGCGATGTTGTCGGCGTCCACGTGCAAGTCGTAGACGAGCCCGAGGTCGACGATGTTGATGCCCAGTTCGGGGTCGACGACGTCCTTGAGCGCCTCTTCGATGTCCTCGATCAGCTGCGGGTCCTCCGCCGGGGCCGGGGCGTCGGCCGCTGCCACCGCAGCCGGGCCAGTAGCATCCGGCGACACCACGGCGGCGTCGAGATCGGCGGCACTGCGGCCGATGCGTCCCTGCTCATCCTGTTGGGTGGTGACGATATCGGTCATGACTGCACGGCCCTTTCCTGTTCGTCCGCCGCCGACGAGGGCACGCCGTCCGCCGAACCTGTTGTCCCATCGGACTTCCCGCCATCGGCGGTTCTGCTGTCGAGGCTCTGCACGGCGGCGTCCTTGAACGCCATCCAGCCGAGCAGCGCGCACTTCACGCGTGCCGGGTACTTCGCCACGCCCGCGAAGGCGATTCCATCACCGAGCACGTCCTCGTCGCCGTCCACGGTGCCGCGGCTGGTGACCATGCGGGTGAACTCGTCGAGGGTGGTGAGCACCTCGTCGAGCGGCCGGCCGATCGCGAGGTCGGTCAGCACGGAGGTGGACGCCTGCGAGATGGAGCAACCCATGGCGTCGTAGGAGATGTCGGCCACCGTCACCCCGTGCGTGACGGCCGGCACGCCCAGACTCTCCGCGGAAGACGCGTCCGGGTCCGCGCCGCGCTCGGCGGAGTCCAGGCGAACCCTGAGCGTCACCTCGTCACCGCAGGTCGGGTTCACGTGATGCACCTCGGAGTCGAACGGTTCCCGCAGACCGAAGTGATGCGGCGACCGATAATGGTCGAGAATGATCTCCTGGTAGAGCTTTTCCATGTGCACGGATCAGCCCACCCCGAAGAAGCGTTGCGCGTCGCGAACACCGGCAACGAGTGCATCGACCTCGCCCGCGGTGTTGTAGACGGCGAACGACGCCCGGACGGTGGCGGCCACACCGAAGCGGCGGTGCAGCGGCCAGGCGCAGTGATGGCCGACCCGGACCTGCACGCCGGCGTCATCCAGGATCTGCCCGGCGTCGTGTGCGTGCACTCCGTCGACCAGGAAGGAGACGGCACCGCCACGGTCGGCGGTCGTCGACGGGCCGATGATCCGGACACCCGGGAGCGCCGAGAGTTCCTGCAGCGCATAGCTCGTCAGCGCGCCTTCGTGCGCCGCGACGACGTCCATCCCGAGGTCGCCGAGGTAATCGACCGCTGCGCCGAGTCCCACGGCCTGCGACGTCATCGGCACGCCGGCCTCGAACCGGGCCGGCGGCGCGGCGTACGTCGAATGGTCGATGAAGACCTGCTCGATCATCGACCCGCCGGTGAGGAACGGCGGCATCGCGGCCAGCAGGTCGTAGCGCCCGTACAGCACGCCGACGCCGCTGGGGCCCAGCATCTTGTGGCCGGAGAACGCGGCGAAGTCCACGCCGAGCGCGGTCAGGTCGACCGGCTGGTGCGGCACGGACTGGCAGGCGTCGAGCACCGTGACGGCGCCGACCCGCTGCGCCGCGGCGACCAACACGTCGACCGGGTTGATGGTGCCGAGCACGTTGGACTGATGGGTGAACGCGACGATCCGGGTACGCGGGTTGATCAGTTCGTCGAGGTCGGTCAGGTCCAACCGGAAGTCCTCGGTCACCGGCAACCAGCGCAGCGTCGCACCGGTACGCCGGCACAACTCCTGCCACGGCACCAGGTTCGCGTGGTGCTCCATCTCGGTGACCACGATCTCGTCACCGGGGCGCAGCACGAACCGGGCCGCGTCCGGTTCGGTGGAGAACGCGGCGTTGCCGAACGCGTAGGCCACGAGGTTGATCGCCTCGGTGGCGTTCTTGGTGAAGACGATCTCGTCGGACCGCCGCACCCCGACGAACGCCGCGACCCGGTCCCGCGCCGACTCGTAGAAGTCGGTCGCCTCCTCCGCGAGCTGGTGCGCACCGCGGTGCACGGCGGCGTTGTGCCCGGTGACGTACTCCTGCTCGGCGTCGATCACCGGGACCGGCCGCTGCGAGGTCGCCCCCGAATCCAGATACACCAACGACTTTCCGTCACGCACGGTGCGCTGCAGGATCGGGAAATCGGCACGGATCCGCTCGATGTCGATCGGCCCGAGCCGGTGCCCCAGCGGCCCCGACTGCGCGGCCAGCAGGTCACGGTCAGGGACCACCGGCTCGCCCGGCAGGTCGCCGGCGGCCGGTCCGGCGCGCAAGGCGTCGTGCAACAACTGATCCGTCATATCCGTCCCATCACACTGCTTCGTCACGAGGTCGCCGGCGTCGGTGACGCCCGCGCCCCGGGTCAGACCGCGGCCGCCGGAACCCCGGTGAACCGCACGTAGCCGTTGGTCTCCAGCTCGTCGGCCAGTTCCGGACCGCCGGACTCGACGACCCGACCACCGGCGAACACGTGCACCCTGTCCGGCTTGATGTAGCGCAGGATGCGCGTGTAATGGGTGATCAGGATGATCCCCACCCCGTCGCCCGCCTCGCCGCCTGCCTTGTACCGGTTGACGCCCTCGGCGACGATCCGCAGCGCGTCGACGTCCAGGCCCGAGTCGGTTTCGTCGAGGACGGCGATCTTCGGCTTGAGCAGCGACAGCTGCAGGATCTCGTGCCGCTTCTTCTCACCGCCGGAGAACCCCTCGTTCACCGAGCGCTCGGCGAAGTCGGCGTCGATCTCGAGCTCCTGCATCGCGGTCTTGACTTCCTTGACCCACTTGCGGACCGGCGGGGCCTCGCCGCGAACGGCGGTGGCTGCGGTGCGCAGGAAGTTCGACGTCGAGACGCCGGGCACCTCGACCGGGTACTGCATGGCGAGGAAGAGCCCGGCGCGGGCGCGCTCGTCGACCGTCATGGCCAGGATGTCCTCGCCGTCCAGGGTCACCGATCCACGGGTCACCTGGTACTTCGGGTGTCCGGCCAGCGAGTACGCCAGGGTCGACTTGCCGGACCCGTTCGGGCCCATGATCGCGTGCGTCTCGTTCGAGTCCACCCGGAGGTCGACGCCGCGGAGGATCTCGATCGGGCCCTCGTCGGTGACGACGGAGACGTGCAGGTCGTTGATGTCCAGTGTTGCCATGTGAGTGCTGACTCCAAGCCGTGTGTGTCGCTTCAGGTGTGCTGCTCTGCGCTGCTGTGCTTTCAGGGGTCCCCGGGACGGAGCCCCCGTGTGTCAGATGCCGGCGATCGCCAGTTCCCGCTCGATGATCTGCGCCGCACGCTCGCGGACGAGCGGAATGCCGATGCGCAGCAGCACCTCACCGAAGAAGCCGCGCACCACCAGGCGCTTGGCGACCTCCGGCGGGATCCCCCGCGACAGCAGGTAGAACAACTGCTCGTCGTCGAAACGTCCCGTGGCGCTGGCGTGCCCGGCCCCGACGATCTCCCCGGTCTCGATCTCCAGGTTGGGGACGGAATCGGCCCGCGCGCCCTCGGTGAGGATGAGGTTGCGGTTCATCTCGTAGGTGTCGGTGCCCTCGGCCGCCTTGCGGATCAGCACATCGCCGATCCACACGGTGTGCGCCTTGCGACCCTGCAGGGCGCCCTTGTACAGCGCCCTCGAGGTGCAGTGCGGCTTCGAGTGGTCGACGAACAGCCGGTGCTCGAGGTGCTGGCCGGCGTCGGCGAAGTACAGCCCGGTGAGCTGCGCGTCCCCGCCCGGCCCGTCGTAGGAAACCGTGCCGACGACCCGGACCAGGTCACCGCCGAAGGTGAGTGCGGTGTGCTGGACGGTGGCGTCCCGGCCCACCTTGATGTGGTGGTGCGACAGGTGCACCGCGTCGGACGCCCACTCCTCGAGCGAGGCGAACTGCAGCCGCGCCCCGTCGCCGACGACGATCTCGACGTTGTCGGCGAGCGTCGTGCTGCCCTCGTGCACCATCACGACCTGCGCCGACGCAAGCGCGCCCACCCGCACCACGACGTGCCCGGCCGACACCGTCCGGGCCGACTGGCCGACGAAGGTCAGCACGACCGGCTCGGACAGCTCGAGCTGCGGTGGGATGTCGATGAGCAGGACCGACGTGCTGGCGTTCCAGGCCCGGGCGGACGGCCGGTCGGTCGGCAACTGGCCGGCGATGCCCTTGAGCTTGTCCACCTCCGGACCGACGACGCGGCTGACCGCCACGCCGTCCGGCACCCGGATGGTCAGGTTCTCGTCGGTCATCACGTGGTCGAACGGGGTGTCGACCTCGAGCCCGCGCAGCCGGCGGAGCGGCGTGAAGCGCCAGTTCTCCTCCCGCCCCGAGGGCACGGGGTGATCGGCGAGGTCGGTGGAGCCGACACCGTGCAGGTGCGACTTGACCCCGACGGTGCGTCCGCCGACATGCGAATGCGCGGCCAGGCCGTGCGGGGTTTCGGTTGCTACAGCGCTCACGTCAGTCGTTCCATCTTCGAGATCGGATGCTTCCGGGCGGATCAGGGGTGGTGCGCTGCTCACGGTCAGCCCACCGCTCCTTCCATCTGCAGCTCGATCAGCCGGTTCAGCTCGAGTGCGTACTCCATCGGCAACTCGCGAGCGATGGGCTCGACGAACCCGCGGACGATCATCGCCATCGCCTCGTCCTCGGTCAGGCCACGGCTCATCAGGTAGAACAGCTGGTCCTCGCTGATCTTCGACACCGTCGCCTCGTGACCCATCGAGACGTCGTCCTCGCGGACGTCGACGTACGGGTAGGTGTCGGTGCGGGAGATGTTGTCCACCAGCAGGGCGTCGCACTTGACGGTCGAGCGGCTGTGGTGGTTGCCCGGGTTGACCTGTACCAGGCCGCGGTAGGACGTGCGTCCGCCGCCGCGGGAGACCGACTTGGAGATGATGTTCGACGAGGTGTGCGGCGCGAGGTGCAGCATCTTGGCGCCGGTGTCCTGGTGCTGACCCTCGCCGGCGAAGGCGATCGAAAGCACCTCACCCTTTGCGTGCTCGCCCATCAGCCAGACCGACGGGTACTTCATCGTGACCTTGGAGCCGATGTTGCCGTCGACCCACTCCATCGTCGCGCCGGCCTCGGCCTTGGCGCGCTTGGTGACCAGGTTGTAGACGTTGTTCGACCAGTTCTGGATGGTGGTGTAACGGCACCGGCCACCCTTGCGCACGATGATCTCGACGACCGCCGAGTGCAGCGAGTCGGACTTGTAGATCGGCGCGGTGCAGCCCTCGACGTAGTGCACGTAGGCGCCCTCGTCGACGATGATCAGGGTGCGCTCGAACTGGCCCATGTTCTCGGTGTTGATCCGGAAGTAGGCCTGCAGCGGGATGTCGACGTGCACACCCGGCGGGACGTAGACGAACGATCCGCCCGACCACACCGCGGTGTTCAGCGCGGAGAACTTGTTGTCGCCGGACGGGATGACCGAGCCGAAGTACTTCTCGAAGATCTCCGGGTGCTCGCGCAGCCCGGAGTCGGTGTCCAGGAAGATGACACCCTGGCGCTCCAGGTCCTCCTGGATCTGGTGGTAGACGACCTCTGACTCGTACTGCGCCGCCACACCCCCGACCAGCCGCTGCTTCTCGGCCTCCGGGATGCCGAGCTTGTCGTAGGTGGTCTTGATGTCCTCGGGCAGGTCGTCCCAGGTCGCGGCCTGCTTCTCGGTGGACCGCACGAAGTACTTGATGGTGTCGAAGTGGATCCCCGACAGGTCGCCGCCCCAGGTGGGCATCGGCTGACGCTCGAACAGCTTCAGCGCCTTGAGCCGGCGCTCGAGCATCCACTCGGGCTCACTCTTCTTCGCCGAGATGTCGCGGACGACGTCCTCGTTCAGACCCCGCCTGGCCGAGGCCCCCGCGACGTCACTGTCGGCCCAACCGAAGGCGTACCGGCCCAGCGAATCGATGGTCGCCGCCTGCTCGATCCGGGTCTGGCTCAGCTCCGCGGGCGCCGGCGGCGCGAGCACCGCGGCGGCGACGGGTGCAAGGGCGGTATCGACGTCGGTTGCCGGCGTCTGGTCCTGGGTGGTCGTCATGAACGAGGTCCTTCCGTTGGGTCACTGCAGTTCGGACGGGTCGAGATGTCGGGGACGCCCTCGTACCGGTCTGAACGGCGGAGAACATCGATGCTGCCGGGCGATGTGCCGGTCATTGCGCGGCACCGTGCGGTGCGGCCGTGCCGGTCGGGATCAACGAAGTCGTCGGGATGAAGGTGGTGCAGACCGCGTCACCGCGGGCGATGGTGGCCAGTCGCTGGGCGTAAGTACCCAGTTCCCGGGTGAAGACGGCCATTTCCTCCTCGCACAGCTGCGGGTACTTCTGCGCGACGTGGCCGACGGGGCAATGGTGCTGGCACAGCTGCTGCCCGACGCCGACCTGGTGCAGCGACGCGGAGAACCCGGCGCCGGTCAGGGCCTTGGACAGCACGGCGGCCCGACCCGCGACATCGCTCTGGGCTTCGAGCTCGCCGCGGTACGGCGCCACGACCGCCTCCGCGCGTCGCCGGGCGAAATCCTCGACCGCGGCGGGGCCGACCGCCTCCGCGAGGTAATCCAGCGCCTGAACCGCCAACTCGTCATAGCCGTGCGGCAGCCGGGAGCGCCCGATGTCGGTGAGCAGGTACGAACGGGCCGGCCGGCCGCGGCCGCGCCGGCGCAGGGCTGGTGCCTCTCGGGAACTGACCGCACCCTCGGCGATCAACTGGTCCAGGTGCCGGCGCACGGCGGCCGGCGAGATGCCCAGCTGCTGCGCGAGGTCCGCCGCGGTCAGCGGGCCGTCAGCGAGCAGCAGGTCGACGACGGCCGCCCGGGTCCGGCCCTCTGCGCGGTCGGCCGTGACGGTCGCCGCCACCGCCTGCTCGACTGCTGACGCCTGCGGTTGCGCGGCACCGATACCGGCGCCATCGGTCGCGCCCGAGGGTGCAACCTCCTGGCGCGCAGCAACGGTGGATGTTTTCACAACACCAGTGTTGCTTATTTGACGGCGAAGATCAAAGATCCCCGGGGACGGGCACTGTGGGGCGGCGCACGTCCGCGCGTCCTCAGCCGGACGAGAACCCGTCAGGCACCGTTTTCCCGTTCTCAGCGGTGAAACGGCTGTCGGTCGCTGCCTAGACTCGGCGCCAACGATGTGATCGGTCTGTCGCCCGTTCCGCGGCCGGCCGCGTCGTCGGATCGGAGGCGGGTGATGGGTGAGCCGAGCGTCGGCGCCCGTCTCCGGCGTTTTTCTCCCCCGCTCGACGGGAGGCCGCAGGCCACCGCCGAGCCACTGAACGCCATCGAGCGCCGCCAGCTGAGCCGGCTGCGACGGTGGGGCACGGTGGGCGCCCTGCTGTTGATGCTGGGCACCGGCTCCTCCTACGGCGCGGCCACCCCGATCCCGAACCCGGTTGACGGCCTGCGGGTGATCGGCCTGCTGTCCCGGATCGGGCCCGCCGCGCTGGCCTGTTCGTACGCCGGAATCGGGTTGATCGTGCTGAGCTGGGCGCTCATCGGCCGGCTGGCGGCGCCGGGCCGGGTGCGGCGGCTGTCCCGCACCCAGCTGAGTCACACGGTCGCGATGTGGGCGGTCCCGCTGATGGTGACCCCGCCGCTGTTCTCCCGGGACGTCTACTCCTACCTCGCCGTCGGCTCGATGATGCGGTCCGGGTTCAATCCGTATGACGCCGGGCCGTACGACACGCTCGGTGATTCCGACCCTTACGCGCACCAGGTCGACGTCCGTTGGCAGCACACCCCCAGCCCGTACGGACCGGTGTACCTGCTGATCGCGCAGGCGGTGGTCCGGATCGCGGGTGACAACATCGTCGCCGGGGTGCTGCTGCAGCGGTTCGTCGAGTTGATCGGCGTGGCGATGATCGTCTGGGCGCTGCCCCGACTCGCCCGGATCTGCGGTTTCGACCCGGTGGCGGCGCTCTGGCTGGGGGCGCTCAATCCACTGGTGCTGTTCCACCTGATCGGGGGCGGCCACAACGAGGCGCTGATGTTGGGCGCGATGCTGGCGGGGATGGTGATCGCCTGGCAGCGGTCGCTGATCGGCGGCGTCGTGCTGATCACCCTCGGCGTGGGGATCAAGGCGACCGCCGCGATGGCGCTGGCCTTCCTGGTGATCATGCTGGCGCTGCGGGCCGGCGGCCGATGGCGCGACCTGCTGCGGTACGGGTTGCAGGTCGGGGCGATCGCGATCGTGACCTTTGCGGCCTACACCTGGGTCGCCGGGGTGGGCACGGGCTGGCTGGCCGCGCTGAGCGGCACCGGATCGGTGCGCTCGTTCCTGTCGGCGTCCACCACCCTCGGCGTCGGTGCGGGACAGATCGGCCTGCTGCTCGGGCTGGGCGATCACACCGACGCCGCACTGGACGTCATGCAATCGGTCGGCACGCTGATCGGGTCGCTGATCGCGCTGGCCATCATGTGGCAGTGCTGGCAGCGCCGGATCAACCCGGTGCTGGGCCTGGGCATGGCGATGGGCGCCTTCGTGCTGCTGTCCCCCGTCATCCAGCCCTGGTACCTGCTCTGGGCCGCCCTGCCCCTGGCGGCCGCGACGGACGACCCGCGCTATCGCACGGTGACCATCTGGCTGACGGTGCTGTTCTCGGTGACGATCATGCCCAACGGCGCCACCATCCCGGCGTACGTCATCGTGCAGGCCGTGGTCGTCGCGGCGGTGGTCGTCGGCGCTGTGCTGCTCGCGCTGCGCAGGTCGGGGCTGCCGAAGACGGTGGTGCCCATCGATCCGCCGCCCGCCGTCGGGCGAGAGCGGGCCGCGCGTCCCTTACCCGACGGCGGCGGAGACCGGGCCGACCCGCAGCCCGGCAGCGATCCCGATGACGGCGGTGCCCCGGTGAACCGGGATGCGACGACCGGCCACCGCCCTGGCGGCGGGGACACCGTCGCGCCCGGGCGGGCGGCGCGCCCGGCGGCCGACTTCCCGCCCGGCGGTTCCGCTGATAGCAAGGACACAGCCCACGGCAGCGGAAGTGCCTCCGCGCCCGCATATCCTCGGCGGTTGTGAGCCACCCGTCAGACCCGCAACCGTCGGGTGCGCCGCACTCCGGCATCGCCGCCGCCCGCACGGTGTCGGCGACGTCGACTGCGGCCCGGGAGGTGGCATCGGGCTCTGCCATCGCGGTGGACGGGCTCGTGCGGCGGTTCGGTGCGCTGCGCGCGGTCGACGGCCTGTCGTTCACCGTGCCGCGCGGGTCGTTGGTGGCCCTGCTGGGTCCCAACGGCGCGGGCAAGACCAGCACGCTGGACGCCTGCACCGGCTTCGCCCGCCCGGACGACGGCTCGGTGCGGGTGCTGGGCCTGGATCCCTGGCGGCAGAGCTCGACCCTGCGCCCGCGGATTGGCGTCATGCTGCAGGCCGGCGGCTCCCACGCGGCCGCGCGGGCCGGCGAGATGCTGGACGTCATCGCCCGGTGCGCCGCCCGCCCGCTCGACACCGGTTGGCTGCTCGACACTCTCGGACTTTCGGACGTCGCCCGCACGCCGGTCCGCCGGCTCTCCGGGGGACAGGTGCAGCGGCTGAGCCTGGCCATGGCGCTGGTCGGGCGTCCCGAATTGCTGTTCCTCGACGAACCCACCGCGGGCATGGACCCGCAGGCCCGGCACCTGGTCTGGGACCTCTTGCGCGCCGCGCGGGCGGACGGCGTGTCCATCCTGCTCACCACCCACCTGCTCGACGAGGCCGAGCTGCTGGCGGACCGGGTGGTGATCATCGATCACGGTCGGGTGGTCGCCGACGGTGCACCGGCCGACCTGACCCGCGACGCGCACGCCCAGCTGAGGTTCGCCGCCACGTCCGGCCTGGACATCGACCTGCTGCGGATGGCGCTGCCGGACGGCTACCTGGTCGCCGAGAAGGCGCCCGGGCGCTACCTCGTCGAGGGCGACATCGTGCCGGCCACCGTTGCGACGGTCACCTCGTTCTGCGCGCAGATGGGGGTGATGCCGGGTGATCTGCAGGTCGGCCGGCGCACCCTGGATGACGTGTACCTGGAACTGACCGGCAAGAGGATCCGCACATGACGTCGCCATCGGCCGATCGGGCCGTTCCCCTGCCGGTTGCGCCCGCACAGGCGGCCCTCACCGCGGCGTCGGGCCCGAAGCCCACGGACGTCGCGGATGCCGGCCCGGCGCGGCTCGGCACAACGCCCCCGGCTGCAACAGGTTCGGCCTGGTCAGACCAGTTCCCCCCGGGCACCTTCGCGCCGGACCCGGCACCCGCCCCGGCGCGCCGCCGCATCACCGCGACCGCCGGGCTGGAGCTGCGGCTGACCGTCCGCAACGGCGAGCAACTGCTGCTGGCGCTGATCATCCCGATGCTGGCGTTGATCGGCGGCACGCTCATCACCGTCGTGAGCCTGCCCGAGCCGCGGATCAACGCGGTCGTTCCCGGCGTGCTCGTGCTCGCCGTGCTGTCGTCGGCGTTCACCTCGCAGGCCATCACCACAGGTTTCGACCGGCGGTACGGGGTGCTGAAGCGGCTCGCCGCCGCCGGTGTCGGCCGGGCCCAGCTGATCGCCGGGAAGTGTGCGGCCACCCTGGCGGTGATCGCGGGCCAGTGCATCGTGCTCGGCGGCACCGCACTACTGCTGGGCTGGCGACCGGTGGGCAATCCGCTGTGGGTCCTGCTCATCGTGCTGCTCGGAGCCGCCTCCTTCATCGGGCTCGCCCTGCTGCTGGGCGGCACCCTGCGTGCGGAGGCGGTGCTCGCCGTCGCCAACCTGCTGTGGCTGATCTTCGTCATGGTGGGCGGCATCATCGTGCCGCTGGACCAGTCGGCCGACGCGCTGCAGACGGTCGGCGAACTGACGCCGGCCGGAGCGATGTCGCAGGCGCTGCGCGCGGTGCTGCAGGACGGATCTGCGCCGCCGGCGGCGTCCCTGGTCATCCTGGTGGCATGGATCGCCGTCGGCTGGGCCGCCACCGTACGGTGGTTCAAGTGGCAGTGAGGCTGTCGGATGCGCCGCGGCCCGCCTGTACCGGCGGGCGCACATCCGACCCGAACATCGGCACCGAGCAGAGAACGGCACTGGACGAACAATGGCACTGACGACGACTCCGCGGGACACCGCACGGACCGCGGACCTGCCGTGGTGGCGCAGGTCGCCGTCATTGCGGCTGCAACGCATCTTCGCCTGGGCGGCGGTGCTCGCCAACGGCGGCATCGCCGTCACCGGTGCGACCGTGCGGGTCACCGGCTCCGGGCTGGGTTGCCCGACCTGGCCCGAGTGCCACCCTGGTTCGGTCGTGCCGATCAGCCGGGAAGGGCTGTCCGCGGTGCACCAGGCGATCGAGTTCGGCAACCGGACGCTGACCGGAGTGGTGCTGATCGCATCACTCGGCACGTTCCTGGTGCTGTGGCGAGTACGGCCCCGGCGGCGCCAGTTGGTCTGGCTCGCCGCGGTGCTGCCGTTGGGCGTCGTCTTCCAGGCGGTGTGGGGCGGGATCACAGTGCTCACCGGCCTCGCCTGGTGGACCGTGGCGCCGCACATGCTGGTCTCGCTGGTACTGCTCTTCGTCGCGATCGCCGTGCTGATCCGCATCGGAGAAACGGACGACCCCCCGGTGCCTGTCGTCCCCCGGCCGTTGCAGGTGCTCACCTGGGCGACCGTGGCGGTGCTCGGCGCGCTGTGCGTCGCCGGGACGCTGGTGACCGCCGCCGGTCCGCACGGCGGTGACGATGCGACCCCCAGGCTCGACCTCCCGGTCCGCACGCTCGCCCAGATCCACGCGGACCTGATGTTCGCCTACATCGGGCTGCTGGTGGCGATGTCCGTCGGTTACCTGGCGGTGAAGGCACCCCGCCGGCTGATGACGCGAGTCTGGGTCCTGATCGCCGTCACCGCCGGTCAGGGACTAATCGGGCTCGTGCAGTACGCCGCCGGCGTCCCCGAGGCCCTGGTCGTGGCCCACGTCCTGGGCGCAACGCTGTTGGTCGCGGCGGCCGCAAACGTCGCGATGGCGACCCGCGTCCGGCCGGCGGCGGTCGCACCGTCCCGATCGGCGGCGCCGCTCAGTCCGTGACGGCGCCGCTCAGTTCGTGACCGGACGGGCAAAGAAGTCCGACACCCGGATGGTCACGGGCGAGACGGTCGAACCGCTGGAGACGTACGGCGTCAGGCCCAACGATCCGGCCTTCTGCAACGCAGCCACCGAATCCGTGGCGGTCAGCTGCCACGTCGTGGGCTGCACTTCGTCCATATCCACGGACGAACGGCGGCCATTCCTCTGTTCCACGGCTGTCACGTTCTGTCACGGCTGTTCAGAGTGACCCGAGGCCGGGCGCCGGCGAGTTGACCAGCACCTCTTCGTACCGCGCCTGGCGGATGTCGTTGACCAGGGAGCGCGCCTCTTCACGATCGCGGACCACCTTGGACACCACGACGGTCGCGAACATCGCGCAGACGATGCCCATGCCGATCGTGTACCGCTGCTGCACGGGCACGTCCAGCAGCCAGATGTTGGTGACGTTCCAGATGCCGGTGACGGCGAGGAACGCCACGGCGGCACCGAAGAACGCGGACGTGTGCTCGTTGACCAGCTTGGGGTGGGACATGACAGGGCCTTTCCGAGGTTGGGGCGAACAGGATCGGACATGCGTGGTCGCGATGTGCCGGGTCGCCGAAGACGGTCTGGAATGCGGGCAGTGGACGCGGGCGAGACGGCGGGCGTCGCGGCTCCGTGCCCGGGCGGATCAGATGGGCCGAACGGGGTGACCCGGTGAAGCGGTGACTCGGTGCGGACGTCGCCGGGAACCGGAAGGATCGGGTGTTACCCGCCCGCTCGGCGCCGTGCCTGCCTGGCCGGGGCCGCGGCCCGGCGGTGTTTGCTGCTGACGACCGCCTTGGCGAAGCTGTGCCGGCGGCCGTCCAGTTGATGCACGCGCAGCACCTGCTCCAGCTTGGTGTGCCGGATGCGCGATGCCTGCTTGCTGATGCCCTGCGCGTCACCGATCTCGCCGTAGCTCGGCTGCGGGACGGTGGACCGCAGGGTGTGAACTGACTGAGCCTCGATGATGTCGAGGACCAGCCTTGCCTGCGAGATGAGCCGGATCTTGGTCAGCTCGAACTCGACCTCGCTGTCCGACTCCGGCGGCGCCACCGCGGCGTCCGCGAGCAGTGTCGCGATGTAGTCGTACATCTCGGCGAGTTCCACACAGCAGAGCCTGCCGCAGACAATTCACGTTGTCAACGACAATCTTGGTTGTCCACATGTCGGGGCTTCACGTAACCGGCCTTCGTCCAGTGGGCCGGGCGGCGGAGCCGCGCTCAGCCGGTCAGCGGCCGGTGCCAGCCATCCGCCGGCGGTCCGCTGCGCTGGGCCGGATGGCGGCCGAGAGCTCGCGGTCCCACTCGTCGGCCACCGGGATCCCGGCGTGCTCGCACACCCGCACCCCGGCCTCGACACCGGACACGACGGCGTCACCGAACGCCCCGTCGGACGCCACGACCACGATCCGCGCGCCCGCCCGGCCGATGTAGCTCACCACCGCGGTCCCGCTACCGCCGTGGTCGGTGACGAAGCGGCGCAGCTCGCCGACCTTCGCCTCGTCGGCCGCAGTCAGCGCACCGTCGGCACCGCCCGCATCCGGGGCCGCCGCACCGGCACCTGACAACGTCATCCGGGCCAGCCCACCGCGGGCAACCCGATCACCGAGTCCACCGCCCACGCGACGGAGATCGCCGTCAGGTACAGGTTCGAGAAGTGGAACAGCGTCATCGGTTTCGCCGTGGAACCGCGCAGCACCCGCTGGTGCAGCATGTGCGCCATCGCCAGGAACCAGAGGCCGATCGGCGTGGCCACGGCGGCGTAGATCCACGACGACGCGGGGATCAACAGCATCGAGCAGGCGACCATCGCCCAGCTGTAGAGCACGATCTGCCGGACCACCTCACGCTCCGGGGCGACCACGGGCAGCATCGGCACCCCGGCCGCGGCGTAGTCGGAGCGGTACCGCATGGCCAGCGCCCAGGTGTGCGGGGGCGTCCAGAAGAAGATCACCCCGAAGAACACCCAGGCCGGCCAGCCGATCGTGCCGGTCACCGCGGACCAGCCGATGATCACCGGCATGCAGCCGGCCAGACCGCCCCACACGATGTTCTGCGAGGTCCGCCGCTTGAGCCAGAGCGAGTACACGAAGACGTAGAACAGGATCGCGACGACGGCGAGCGCCGCCGCCTGCCAGGTGGTGGTCAACCACAGTTCGACGGCTGCGAGCACACCGAGAACCACACCGAATACGAGCGCGGCCCGGGTGGACACGGCGTGCCGGGCGAGCGGACGTGCCCGGGTCCGTCGCATCACCGCATCGATGTCGGCGTCGACCACACAGTTCAGGGCGTTGGCGCTGCCCGCGGCGAGAGCGCCACCGACCAGCGTCGCGAGGATCAACGTCAGCGGGGGGACGCCGCGCTCGGCGGCGAACATCGCCGGGATGGTGGTGATCAGCAGCAGCTCGATGATCCGCGGCTTGGTCAGCGCGACGTACGCACCGATCCGGGCACCGAGGCCGGCTGCCGGGGCCTCGATCGGGTCGGTGCCGACCGGCGAGGCGGCCACCGTGTCCGCCGCCGCACCCAGCACGGCGGGTTCCGCCGGACGGGGCTGTCCCGGAAGGGCGGACTGCGTCGGCGAGGCACCGGAGGCACCCTGATCCGCCGGGCCCGACCGCGATACGACCTCCACGTCACTCCTTCTCGACCGGCATCCGGTGTCTGCCCCCGCCGCCGGCTGCCCCGACTCGGTACCACCGCCGACGAGGCGGCGTGAACGGGTCGAGAAGCTCAGGTGAACGACTGGTGGGCGTGGGCATCGGTGACAGTGCGACCGGCGACCAAGCGCCATCCTAGGTGCCCCGGTCGGCGACCGGCGCGACCGCCCTGGTGATCACCGCGACACGGCGCGGAAACCACGCCCGACCTCGGCGTCGGGCCTGTTCCGCGGGCCGGTGAGCCCTGTACCGGCACCCGGGAAGCCCTGATCGGAGGGCCGCCGTGGCCCGTCACGGACGGCGGTTGGTCCTGGATCGGACGGTAAACCTGTCCGTACTACTGTTGACCTGCTGCTGCTCACCCCGCGAGCCGCAGATCCTCACCACTTCACAACATCCCGCGATCGCCCACGCGTGCTGGGTGATCGCCCGCCCAGGAGGTCGCCCGCTCGTGACCATGTCAGCCGCCACTGCCGATATTCCCGCCCTGACCGCGGCGCACGTCCCGGACGACTGGTCCGATGTCGACGCCAGAGCGGTCGACACCGCCAGGGTGTTGGCCGCCGATGCGGTGCAGAAGGTCGGCAACGGTCACCCGGGGACGGCGATGAGCCTGGCCCCGCTGGCGTACACGCTGTTCCAGCGGGTCATGCGTCATGATCCGGCTGACCCGCACTGGGTGGGCCGGGACCGGTTCGTGCTGTCCTGCGGGCATTCCAGCCTGACCCTGTACATCCAGCTGTACCTGGCCGGATTCGGGTTGGAGCTGGACGACCTCAAGGCGCTGCGGACGTGGGGATCGCTCACCCCCGGGCACCCCGAGTACCACCACACCAAGGGCGTGGAGATCACCACCGGCCCGCTGGGTCAGGGTCTGTCCTCCGCGGTGGGGATGGCGATGGCCGCGCGGCGCGAGCGCGGGTTGTTCGACCCGGAGCCCGCCATCGGCGAGTCCGTGTTCGACCACTACATCTATGTGGTGTGCTCCGACGGTGACCTCGAGGAGGGCGTCACCTCGGAGGCGTCGTCGATCGCCGGCCGTCAGCAGCTGGGCAACCTGATCGTTTTCTACGATCACAACGAGATCTCCATCGAGGATGACACGAACATCGCCTTCGACGAGGACGTCCCCGCCCGGTACGCCGCGTACGGCTGGCACGTGCAGACCGTCGAGGGCGGCGAGAACGTCGTCGGCATCCTGGACGCGATCGAGAAGGCCAAGGCCGTCACCGACAAGCCGTCGTTCATCCAGATCCGCACGATCATCGGTTACCCGGCCCCGAAGCTGATGAACACCGGTAAGGCGCACGGCGCGGCCCTCGGTGACGAGGAGGTCGCCGCGGTGAAGAAGGTGCTGGGTTTCGACCCGGACGCCACCTTCGAGGTCGACGACGTCGTTCTCAAGCACACCCGGCAGGCCGTCGGCCGCGGCGAGGCCGCGAAGGCGGAATGGCAGAGGCGGTTCGACGAGTGGGCCGCGGCGAACCCGGAGCGCAAGGCGCTGTTCGACCGGCTCACCGCACGCGAGCTGCCCGACGGCTGGGCCGATGCGTTGCCGTCCTGGGACCCGGACCCGAAGGGTGTCGCCACCCGGGCGGCGTCGGGCAAGGTGCTCAACGCGCTCGCCCCCGTGCTGCCCGAGCTCTGGGGCGGATCGGCGGATCTCGCGGAGTCGAACAACACGACGATGACGGGCGAGCCGTCGTTCGGGCCGGTGGACGCCAAGACGGCGCACTGGAATGCGCAGCCCTACGGCCGGACGCTGCATTTCGGCATCCGTGAGCACGCCATGGGCGCGATCCTGACCGGCATCGTCATGCACGGGCCGACCCGGCCCTACGGCGGCACATTTCTGACGTTCTCCGACTACATGCGCGGCGCGGTCCGGCTGGCCGCGGTGATGGGCGCGCCGGCGACCTACGTGTGGACGCACGATTCGATCGGCCTCGGTGAGGACGGCCCGACCCACCAGCCGGTGGAGCACCTGGCGGCGCTGCGGGCGATCCCGGGGCTGTCCATCGTGCGGCCCGGCGACGCGAACGAGACGTCCTTCGCGTGGCAGGCGATCCTGCAGCGGCAGCACGACTGGTTCTCCGGGCCGGTCGGCATCTGCCTGACCCGGCAGGCCATCCCGGTGCTCGAGGGCACCAAGGCCGAGGGCGTGGCCAAGGGCGGGTACATCCTGGCCGACGCAGTGGGCGACCTGCAGGTCATCCTGATCGCCACCGGTTCGGAGCTGCAGATCGCGGTCGAGGCGCGAAAGACGTTGCAGGACCAAGGCATCGGCACGCGCGTGGTGTCGATGCCGTGCCTGGACTGGTTCCAGGCGCAGGACGGCGATTACATCGAGTCCGTGCTGCCGGCCGCCGTCACGGCCCGGGTGTCCATCGAGGCCGGGATCGCCCAGCCGTGGTGGCGCTGGCTCGGCGCCCACGGCCGCCCGGTGTCGCTGGAGCACTACGGCGCCTCCGCCGACTTCAAGACGCTGTACCGGGAGTTCGGCATCACCGCCGAGGCCGCGGTGGCCAACGCGAAGGATGCGCTGGCCGCGGCGTCCGGCGGGTCCGGGCCGAGCACCGAGTCCAGCCCCGACCAGATGGCGCACGCCGGCACCGACACGTCCGGGCCGGAGCGCACCGCACCGAACTGAGCCGACGAGCACCCCGGTTGCCTGCCGCTGCGTACGCGGACGGCAAGCAGCGCAACACTTCTCAGCACCCCGAGACGTACATCGATACAGACAGTGAAAAGGATCAGACGACGATGACCACTCCCGAAAGCACCAACAATCCCTTGGCCGATCTCGCCGAGGCAGGGGTCTCGCTGTGGCTGGACGACCTGTCCCGCCAGCGGCTGCACTCGGGGAACCTGAAGGAGCTGATCGCCGACAAGCACATCGTCGGTGTCACGACGAACCCGTCGATCTTCCAGGCGGCACTGAAGGACGGCGCGTCGTATCAGAAGCAACTGGACGAGCTGGCAGCCCGCGGCGCGGGCGTCGACGACGTCGTGCGCGAGGTGACCACCGACGACGTGCGGGACGCCTGCGACCTGTTCACCGCGACGTTCGAGGCGTCGAACCACGTCGACGGCCGGGTGTCGATAGAGGTCGACCCGCGGCTCGCCCACGACACCGAGAAGACCATTGCGCAGGCATTGGAACTGGCGAAGATCGTCGACCGGCCGAACGTGCTGATCAAGATCCCGGCGACGCTGGAGGGGCTGCCGGCGATCACCGCCGTCATCGCCGACGGCGTCAGCGTCAACGTCACGCTGATCTTCTCCCTCGAGCGGTACGCCGCCGTGATGGACGCGTACCTGACCGGCCTCGAGCAGGCCAAGTCCAACGGGCACGACCTGAGCCAGATCCATTCCGTCGCATCGTTCTTCGTGTCCCGGGTGGACACCGAGATCGACAAGCGGCTCAAGGCGATCGGCAGCCCGGAGGCGCAGTCGCTGCTCGGCGAGGCGGCGATCGCAAACGCCCGGCTGGCCTACCAGGCCTACGAGCAGACCTTCACCGGGCCGCGCTGGGAGGCCCTCGAGGCCGCGGGTGCCACCAAGCAACGGCCGCTGTGGGCGTCCACCGGCGTCAAGGACCCGGCGTACGACGACACCCGGTACGTCGTCGAGCTGGTCGCCCCCGGAACCGTGAACACCGCACCGGAGAAGACCATCGACGCGGTCGCCGACCACGGCGTCATCCGCGGCGACACCATCGCCGGCACCTACGGCGCCGCGTCCGCGACGTTCAGCGCGCTAGAGGCCGTCGGCGTCGACCTGCCGGACGTCTTCCAGGTGCTGGAGACCGAAGGCGTGGACAAGTTCGAGCAGGCCTGGGGCGAGCTGCTCGACTCCGTGAGCCAGGAACTCGCCAAGCACTCCAAGAGCTGACCGCCGGTCGGCGGCGAAAGCAGCGATGCCGGCCCCGGGCCCGATGCCGGCGGCCGGCGCCGCCGCGGTGACCGGCATCGAATCGAAAGGACACTGACGGCCCATGGCATCACTGGCCCCCAATCCGCTGCGGGATCCACGGGACAAGCGACTCCCGCGGATTGCCGGTCCGTCGGGGATCGTGATCTTCGGGGTGACCGGCGACCTGTCCCGCAAGAAATTGATGCCGGCGATCTACGACCTGGCCAACCGGGGCCTGCTGCCGCCGGGGTTCGCCCTGGTCGGCTTCGCCCGCCGTGACTGGGACAATCAGGATTTCCGCAAGGTCGTGCACGACGCGGTGCGGGAGTACGCCAGGACGCCGTTCTCCGAGGAGGTCTGGCGGCACCTCGCGGAGGGCTTCAGATTCGTGCAGGGGGCGTTCGACGACGACACCGCCTTCGACACCCTCGCCCAGACCCTCAGTGACCTGGACCGGATCCGCGGCACCGGCGGCAACCACGCCTTCTACTTCTCCATCCCGCCCAGCGCCTTTCCGGTCGTGCTGCAGCAGCTCAAGCGATCAGGGTTGTGCGAGCCGAAGGGCGAGGAGTGGCGCCGGGTCGTCATCGAGAAGCCGTTCGGGCACGACCTGAAGTCGGCGGTGCAACTGAACAGCCTGGTCAACGACGTGTTCCCGTCGGACAGCGTGTTCCGCATCGACCACTACCTGGGCAAGGAGACGGTGCAGAATCTGTTGGCGCTGCGCTTCGCCAACCAGCTGTACGAACCGATCTGGAACAACAATTACGTCGACCACGTGCAGATCACCCAGGCCGAGGACATCGGCGTCGGCGGCCGGGCCGGGTATTACGACGGGATCGGCGCCGCGCGGGACGTCATCCAGAACCACCTGCTGCAGCTGATGGCGCTGACCGCCATGGAGGAGCCGGTGGCGTTCGACCCCAAGGACCTTCGTCGGGAGAAGGTCAAGGTGCTGTCCGCGGTGCAATTGCCGAAGGACCTCAGCACCGGCACCGCCCGCGGTCAGTATGCCGGCGGCTGGCAGGGCGGCAGCCGGGTCCGCGGTTACCTGGAGGAGGAGGGCATCTCGCACGACTCCACCACCGAGACCTACGCCGCCGTCAAGCTTCTGGTGGAAACCCGGCGGTGGGCCGGTGTCCCGTTCTATCTGCGCACCGGCAAGCGGATGGGCAAGCGGGTGTCCGAGATCGCCGTCGTGTTCAAACGCGCTCCGCACCTTCCGTTCTCGCACAACGACACCGAGGAACTCGGCTCCAACATGCTGGTGATCCGGGTACAGCCGGACGAGGGCGTGACCATCCGGTTCGGCTCCAAGGTGCCCGGGCCGGCGATGGAGGTCCGTGACGTGTCGATGGACTTCTCCTACGGGCAGTCGTTCACCGAGGCCTCCCCCGAGGCCTACGAGCGGCTGATCCTGGACGTGCTGCTGGGCGAACCGTCGCTGTTCCCGCAGGACGAGGAGGTCGAGCTGTCCTGGAAGATCCTCGACCCGATCGAGAAGCACTGGGCCAGGCTCGGTACGCAGCCCGAGCAGTACCAGTCCGGCTCATGGGGGCCGGCGAGCGCGGACGCCATGATGGCCCGGGACGGCCGGACCTGGCGGCGCCCGTGACCACCCCCGTGCCGGGGCCCACAGCGGGGGTCGGGCCCCGTCCGGACCACAACGCACCGAGCGCGGCCACGCGGACCCGCAGCGCCGCATCACATCTGGGGAGCAACCGGTGATCGTCGACCTGCCCACCACGAACTCGTCGAAGATCAACAAGGCGTTGGTCGACATGCGGGAGAAGGGCGGCTCGGTCGCGCTCGGCCGGGTGCTGACGCTGGTGATCGTCACCGACGAGGCGTCCACCGAGGACCCGATCGCCGCGGCCAACGCGGCGTCCTTCGAGCATCCCTGCCGGGTGATCGTGTTGGCCAAGGGACCGCGGCGGGCATCGCCGCGGCTCGATGCGCAGATCCGGGTCGGCGGTGACGCAGGCGCCAGCGAGGTGGTCGTGCTGCGGCTGTACGGACCGCTGGTGGACCACGGCGCGTCCGTCGTCGTCCCGCTCCTGCTCGCCGACGCCCCCGTGGTGGCCTGGTGGCCGGGCGAAGCACCGGACGTGCCCGCGGAGGACCCGATCGGCCGGCTGGCGCAACGCCGGATCACCGATGCGGCGGCCAGCAGGCGCCCGCTGGCCCAGCTGGTCAAGCGACGCGATTCCTATCGGCCCGGGGACACCGACCTGGCCTGGACCCGGCTGACCCACTGGCGCGGGTTGCTCGCGTCCACCCTGGACCAGCCGCCGCAGGACAAGGTCACCGCCGCGACGGTGGCCGGTTCGGCGGACTCCCCGTCCGCCGACCTGCTCGCCGCCTGGCTGGCCCTGGCATTGAAGGTTCCGGTGAAGCGGATCAAGGCTCCCGCCAAGGCGGGTCCCGGCCTGCACTCGGTGGTGCTCACCCGCAAGGCCGGTGACATCAGCCTCGTCCGCCCGCAGACCATCACCGCGGAGCTGACCGTCGGTGGCCAGCCGGAACGCCGGATCGCGCTGCCCCGCCGCGGGCTGCGCGACTGTCTGGCGGAGGAACTGCGCCGGCTCGACGCCGATGACGTCTACGCGGAGGTGCTCACCAAGGGCATGGCGCTGGTCGCCAAGTACGCCGAGTCGAAGACCGCAGACCGTGCCGCGTCCAGCCGGGCCACCCGGCGGATCACCGGCAAGACCGAGCTTTCCGAGCCAGTTGCGGCCGAGTCGGCCTCCGCCGAGAAGATACCGCGCGGCCGGAAGGCGGTGGCCCGCAGCGCCGCCGCGAGCACCCGGGCCCCCGATGACGCACCGGGCGGCACCGACGACGGCACCCTCTCCGGCCCCACCGACCCGGCCGCCAAGGCCACGTCCGGCCGGCGGGCCGGCGGCGCGAAGGCACGGCCGGCCGCCGCGAAGGCCGCGGGCAACCGGGCGGCGCCAACGCCGCGCAAGCGCGCCGCCAAGGGAACCTCGACCCGCTCGGCCGGCACGCCGGCGACCGCCGCCCGCCGGCGCAACGCGTCCACCCGGAAGACTGGCTCGGCATGACCGCCGAGGTGGTGATCCACGGCAACGCCGACATGCTCGCGGCCACCACGGCGGCCCGGCTCGTCACCCGGCTGGTCGACATCCAGTCCACCGGCCGCATTCCCGCGGTGGCCCTCACCGGCGGCGGTGTCGGGACCAAGGTGCTCAGCCACATCACCGCGTCGCCGGCGCGCGATGCGGTGGACTGGTCACGGGTCGAGATCTTCTGGGGCGACGAGCGTTTCGTGCCGGCGGCCGACCCGGAACGGAACGAACTGCAGGCCCGGCAGGCACTGCTGGACCACGTTCCGGTGGCTCCGGCGCGGGTGCACGCGATGGCCGCCTCGGACGGCGCGTTCGGTGATGACGTGGATGCCGCGGCGTCCGCCTACGCCGACATCATCGACGCCCGTGAGGGTTTGGACGTCATCATGCTCGGCATGGGCGACGAGGGGCACGTCGCGTCGATCTTTCCGGAGTCCCCCGCCGTGTACGACACCCGGCCGGTGGTGGCGGTGCGCAACTGTCCGAAGCCGCCGCCGACCCGGATCTCCCTGACTCTGCCGACGATCCGGCAGGCGACCGAGGTGTGGATCATCACCGCCGCGGCCAGCAAGGCCGGCGCGGTGGCCATGGCGCTGGGCGGGGCCGGCGAGATCGCCCTGCCGGCGGCCGGGGCCGTCGGTCGCGCCCGCACCCTGTGGCTGCTGGACCGTCAGTCGGCGTCCCGGCTGCCGCCGGGAATCTCACGGTCGCCGGTGTCCTGAGATCATCGACCAAGTCGACCGAATCCCCGGTGGGGCCGCGGCGGTCCGGCGGGGTCCTTCCTGCCGGTGATCGGGCGCTTGAGACGCTGACCACACCTGGCGGGCCCGTCCGATCGGGGTTCACGGGCGCTGGATAGAGTCCGGCGTGAACGCTGTCACCGATCCCGACACGGTCGGTCCCGCGTGTCCCGCGGGGGCCGTCGACCGGCGCCGTCATCGGGCGGCCCGGTACACCATCTCAAGGAGGAGATCGCATGAGTAAGCAACCGGTCACTGTCACGGTCACGGGGGCCGCCGGCCAGATCGGATACGCACTGCTCTTCCGCATCGCCTCTGGCGCCATGCTCGGGCCTGACACTCCGGTCAAGCTGAACCTTCTCGAGATCACCCCGGCGTTGAAGTCCGCAGAGGGCACCGCCATGGAACTCGACGACTGCGCGTTCCCGTTGCTGGCCGGTATCGAGATCAGCGACGATCCGCGCAAGGCGTTCGACGGCACGTCGGTGGCGCTGCTGGTCGGTGCCCGTCCTCGCGGGCCGGGCATGGAGCGAGCGGACCTCTTGCAGGCCAACGGCGGCATTTTCAAGCCGCAGGGTGAGGCCATCAATGCCGTTGCGGCACAGGACGTTCGCGTGCTGGTCGTCGGAAACCCGGCCAACACCAACGCGCTGATCGCGCAGACCCACGCGCCGGACGTCCCTGCCGAGCGGTTCAGCGCGATGATGCGGCTCGACCACAACCGGGCGTTGACCCAGGTCGCGAAAAAGCTCGGCGTGACCGTCTCCGAGGTCCGGCACATGACCGTCTGGGGCAACCACTCCGCCAGCCAGTACCCCGATCTGTTCCACGCCGAGGTCAACGGCAAGCCGGTGGCCGACCAGGTCGAGCAGCAATGGCTCCGCGACACCTTCATCCCGACGGTGGCCAAGCGTGGCGCTGCGATCATCGACGCCCGCGGCGCCTCGTCGGCTGCCTCCGCGGCGAACGCGGCGATCGACCACGTGCACTCCTGGGTGCTGGGCACCCCGGCCGACGACTGGGTCAGCGCCGGCATCGTGTCCGATGGTTCCTACGGCATCCCCGCGGGCCTCATCGCCGGTTTCCCGGCGACAGCCACCGACGGGTCATGGCAGATCGTCCAGGGCCTGGAGCTCGACGACTACTCGCGCAGCAAGATCGACGCCTCGGTGGCGGAGCTGGTCGAGGAGCGTGACGCGGTCAAGGGCCTCGGGCTGATCTGAGCGGCGGATCCTCGAGCGCACCTGGTCCGGTCAGCGGGTGACCTGCAGCTCGGCCAGGTGCGCATCGATGATCGCCAACGGGTCGTACCGACGGAGCACCTCGCGGAGCCGCGCCGCGTTGTCCCGGTAATGAGGATCGCCGAGCACCCTGGCCGTGGCTCGCCTGATTCTTCGCGCACTCGGCTTCTCGGTGTGCAGATTGATCCCCACGCCCAGGTAGTCGACGTGGGCATTGTTGTCGTTCTTCCCTTCGCGGGTGCCGGCGGCGACGACCGGGACCCCGTGACTCAGGCTGAGCAGCAGGCTCCCGCTGCCGCCGTTGCAGACGAAGGCGTCGACGTGCGGCAGCACGGCGTCGAAGTCGATCCAGTCGCTGATCACCACATTCGGCCGAGCCCAATTGCGTCGCAGGCGTTCGGTGCCGTGCCCGCCGGTCGCCACCAGCACCAGGCACGGCGATCCGGACAGCGCCTCGATGGTGGGGATCATCAGCTTGCCCGGGTCGACGTTGTCGATGGTTCCCTGGGAGACGAGCACCGTGCGGGGGTAGGCGCCCAGCTCGACCGGGAGCTTCGCCCCGCCCGGCTCGCGGTGCGGGAGGCAGGCACCGATGTGGACGACCGCAGGGTCGCGATGCGCCCGCGGGTAGGCCATCTCCGGAACGCCGTTGAAGAAGGCGCGGTCCGCCACCCGCACGGATTCCTCCAGAATCGGCCAGGTGATCGGCGGCTCGCCGTACTCGGCGAGTGTTCGGTTGTAGATGGTCCGAAGAGGGTCGTACACCGTCCGGTTCATGCCGAGCTTCATCCCCCGATAGATCGTTCGCCCGACGGCGGTGCGTGCGGGCTTGCGACCCACGAACCACGGCGGCAGGTTCGGCGCATCCTCGGGTGACTCGGACCATGGCGCGAGGGTGAAGACGGGCTTTCCGAGCACCTGCCGGATCAGGCGGGCACCGAAGAAGAGCGCATCGCAGAACAGCAGGTCGAACGGGAAGGTCTCATTGATCCGCCGGACGTCCTCCACGAACGCCGCGACGTTGGACAACATGATCTTCTCGCCATCGAACCTGATCAATGCAGGTCCACGCAACGACGCACGCTCCGGGAACAACTCCGGAAGGGTCTCGCCGGTGACTTCGGTTGCCCGGTCGAACGGTTCGTGGGCGATGCCCAGGCGCTGCAGCCGCGGTGCCATGCTGGCACCGGTGTACCACCGGACGTCATGGCCGGTCCTGGCGAGATGCACGGCGATCCCGGTCAGCGGGTTGAAGTGGCCGTCCGCAGCCAGACAGGCGAACAAGATCCTCATGTCATCGTTCCTTTCCGACGGCGATGGTCCGGCGCGGAACCGCATCGGCCGCGCCGTGCAGGATGCTGCGGCTCACCAGGATCGGCCAGACGGGAAATGCCAGGTAGGCGGGAAGACCGACCACCGCTGCGGCCGCGAACAGCAGTCGCTGCAGTGTTGACGACGGCGGCGCGACGGCACCGAAAGCAGCCAGCGCGGTGCCGGCCAGTGCCGCGGCGCCCACCGTCCGGCCGAACAGGGCGTTGCCGGCTGGCAGCACAGCCGACCGACCGGCCGCCAGGTTCACCGCGAGCAGCCAGCCGAAGATCACCGGCAGGGCAACGCCGGCCACGACGAACTGCGCGGTCAGCGACACCATCCCGGACAGCATCAGCGGCGCGACCAGCGCCAGCGCTCCCATTCCGGCGATGCTCGCGCCGGACAGCAGCCGCACCACCCCGGACGCCCGGAGTTCCCGCCGGAGGTGGATGACGACCGGGATCAGGGCGGCCATGGAGATCGCGCCGGTGATGTCATTGGCGGGGCCCAGCCAGGCCCACCTGGCCGACGCGTCACCAGGCGCTCCGACGGCGAAGAAACCGGCCAGCGACAGGTTCGCCACGATCCCGGAAACGCCGCTGATCACGGCGAACAGGGCCGTCCTTCGACGGGTCAATCGGTGCTTCACGACACCACTCCTTTCGCTCATTCCGGCCGGTTCGCTGCCGCGCCGCCGAGCCGGAACGGGCTGGTGACGCCCTCGTACTGCAGGTGCACCACCATCCCTGCGGTCGCGTGTTCCAGGTTGTGGCAGTGCGCCATCCAGATGCCCGGGTTGTCGGCCAGCAGGAGCACCTGCCAGACCTCCCCGGGGCGGACGTCGAACGTGTCCAGCCACAGCGGGCTGCCCCGAGGTGGCACGCCGTCGCGCGACTCGACCAGCACCCGGTGCCCGTGCGGGTGCATCGGGTGCGTCTCGGAGCCACGATTGACCACCGTCAACCGCACGAGTTCGCCCGTGCGCACGACCAGCGCAGGCACGTGCGGATGGACCTGGCCGTTGACCGTCTGCGCGAACGACGGGACCCCACCCAGGAAGCGCACCTGCCGATCCAGCACGAGGGTCAGCTCCCGGTCGACCGCACGGCCGGAGACGCCGGGCACCGGCGTCGGCCGGCCGTACGAGAGGAGATCGAGGTCGGCGCCGTCGACGAAGTCCGGACGGTCCGTAGCTGGATTCCGGTTCGGGTCCAGGACGAGACCCGCGGCCGGCGCGCCCTCCATGGCCAGCGACACCGGCGTGCCGGGCATGTCGAAGGTGAGGTCGTACCGCCCGCCCGCGGGCAGGCGGAGTGCCGTGCCCTGCAGCTGCGTGGGGCCGACCAGATCACTGCCGTCGACGGCCGCGACGGTGAACGCCGTTCCCGCGACGGAGAACCGATGCGGCACCGAATCGGTGTTGACGAGCCTGATCCGCACCGGCGTTCGTGCCGGCACGGTTCGGCGGTCCACCCCGTCGTCGCCGTTGATCACTCCGATCCCGTCGATCGTGTGCGCCTCGACGACCAGATCGGTTCCGGTGGCTGCGTGTTCGGTTCCGCCCGCGGCCGGTTCCACGACCAACGCCCCGTACAGGCCGCGACCGACGGCCTCCGCCGAGACCTGATGTGCGTGGTACCAGTAGGTTCCGGCCACCGTCGCCGGGAAACGGTAGGTGAACTCGGCGCCCGGTCCGACGGCGTCCTGGGTGACCCCGGCGACACCGTCGTCACCGTTCGGCACCGGATAACCGTGCCAGTGCACTGTCACACCGTCGGTGATGTCGGTGTTGCGCACGACCACCTCGACGAGATCACCCTGCCGCACGCGAATCTCGGGCCCGGGCAGGCTGCCGAAGGTCCACGCCTCGACCGTCCGGCCGGACGGCAGGGTCAGCGCCTGCTGGTGCGCCGTCAGGGTGAACCGGCGGATCCGCGCGTCGTCCGGGACCGCCGCCCGCAGCGTCGCCACCGAGACACCCTGCGGCGCTGCCACGGTCGTCAACCCGCCGGCCGCCTGGTGGGAATGAGCCGCTGCACTGCCGAGGAGCACCGGTTGCAGGTCGCGGTAGAAGGCCAGGCCAATTCCGGTGGCCAGCGGCAGCAGGGCCAGAACCAGCAATGCGACCGTCATCCGCGGCCGGCGTCGGTTGGTGATCCCGAGCCAGGTCAGTCCGGACACGCCGAGCAGCAGGGCGACGACGACGACCGCATCGGCGACCGTCGGTGGGTAACCGACGGCGAAGGTGGTGATCAATCCAGTCGCGCTGGCGTAACCGGCAGCGAACAATCCGGCGGCGCCCGCCCTGATCCGATCGTCCCGGTGCGTCCCGAGGGCTGGACGACGAGCGAGCTCTCGCCGGATGACGGGACCGGCGAGGACCGCGGCCACCGTTGCGCCGACCAGGGCCACCGGCATCGCCAGCAAGAGCTTCTCGGCGGCGAACCACCATCCCCGTGCCAGCAGTGCGGTGGTGACCAGGCCGCGACCCACGACGGCGAGCCCGGCAATTGCCACACAGGCCGCCGCAGCGACGGTCCGCCCCCGGGAAGCGGCGCTGACCACGGAGAGCAGCAGCACCGCGGCACCGAGGAACAGCCCCGTCGCGACCACCACGAGCAGCAGGTCCAACGCTGACAGTTGTTGCGTTGTCACGGGTTCGGCCTTTTCCGGCCCGGTCGGCTCACGGGGGGGTCACGAAGTCGCGGTGTCGCGGGACTGCGCACGGGGCCGTGCTGCGGTCCCGGAATCGTGCGTCACGGCAGCGACCTCGACGTCGTCGGTCGCCGCTGCGGTCGTCTCGGCGCCGTGCCGGGCGAAGTTCCTGGCCCTGACGAACACCAGGATGGTGGTCCCGAGAATGCACAGCCCGTTGACGGCATGCAGGCCGAGGATGAGCTGGCCGGCGAGATTGGTCCGGTCCTCCGTAGCGCCCGCCAATCCGGCGATGAGGAACAGCACCGTCTGCAGGATGAGCAGACCGAACGGCACCGCCGTCAGTCCGATCAACCGTCCCGGGGCCCTGGCGGCCGCTGCCGCAGCGATGCTCAGCAGACACAGCACCGGCAGCACGATCCGGCCGTTCATCTGGTGCAGCAGGAATTGTGAGTCGTTGTCCGGCTCGGTGAAGACACCGAAGGCGGCGAAGTAGAACTGCAGCACGATGGCCACCAGCAACAGACCGGTGACGGTGACATAGACCTTCCGCATGACGCCTCCCCGGATCGACGACGACTGCGGCAAGCTTGGCGATGCACTGTCCCGGGCGTCACGGGACATCTGTCCCGCCGGGCGCGGGAAACACCCCGACCCGCCTGACGCGGACCGACCCGTCCGTCGCGCGCGATCGGAGCCCGGGTTGGGTCAGTGTCCGCCGAGACCGGCGTCCCGGGCCTTCGCGATGGCCGCGGCCCGGTCGGCGACCTGCAGTTTGACCAGGATGTTCGACACCACGTTGCGGATGGTCTTCTCGCTCACACCCATGCTGCGGGCCATCGCGGGATTGCCCCAACCGCGGGCCAGCAGGTCCAGGGCCTCCCGTTCCCGGGGCGTCAACTGCACGAAAGGCCCACGCTCGTCGGCCATTCCGTGGAACCAGGCCGGCAGCCGCAGCGCCACTTCCGGTCCCAGGATCGCCTCGCCGCGGGCGACCGACCGAATGGCCGCCACGATCGTTGCCGGCTGTGCGGACTTCACCACATAGCCCCGAGCGCCGGCCTGCATGGCCCGGAACACGAGGGTGTCGTCGTCGTACATGGTCAGGATCAGGATCGCCGTGTCCGGGGCTCGTTGCAGAATGCGGCGAGCCGCTTCCACCCCGTCCAGCTCGGGCATGTTCAGGTCCAGGACAACCACCTGCGGCGACAGCGATTCCGCCAGCCGGACGGCTTCCGATCCCGTGGCCGCCTGACCGACGACGGCGAGATCCTCTGTGGCCGAGAGCAATCCGGACAGCCCGTCACGGTAGACGGGATGATCATCCGCGAGCAGCACGCGCACGGGGTCGGTCATCGCGGCTCCCCCGCCGTTCCCCGCTCCCCGGACAGCGGCAGCACCGCGCTGACCCTGGTTCCACCGCCCGGCCTCGGCAGGTGGTGGCAGTCACCGCCCAGCTCACGGGCGCGCTCGCGCATCGCGGTCACCCCCACGCCCGGACGGAAGTCGGCCGGCACACCCGTTCCGTCGTCATCGATCTCGACCGACAGCTCGGTCGAGCTGCGGCGCAGCCGGACCCAGCAGTGGGTCGCCTTCGCATGCCGCGCGGTGTTCGTCATCGCACCCATCGCGATGCGGTACGCCGCCACCTCGACGGCCGCGGCAAGCACAGGTCCGGCCGCCGGACGGTCGACGTCGCCGGCGTCGATCACAACCTGGAGCGGCGCCAGCTCGGCGGCACGGTCCCGCAGCGCCAGGACGAGTCCACGATCGTCGAGTGCAGGTGGCCGCAGGTCGTACGACAGCGCTCGCAGCGCGTGGGCCGCGGCGCCGGCGTCGTGGCCGATGGCCGTCAGCGCGGTGCCGAACTCGGCACGCCGATCCGGTCGGTCGGCCAGCAAGCGGGCTGTCTCGGCCCGCAGCACGATACCCGCGACGGTGGGGCCGATCTCGTCGTGCAGCGTGCGACGCAGGAAGCGGCGCTCCTCCTCCCTGGCCAGCACAAGTCGTTCGCGCGACCGCTGCAGCTGGTCGGACAGCTGCACCTCGCGGACCGCGGCGGCCACCTGCCTCGACAGGTCCGCGATCAGCCTGCGTTCGGACGACGAGAAGTGCTCGGTCGCGGCCCTGCGGGCGATCCGCAGCCGGCCCACCTGCTCGCCACGGAACTCCAGCGGCACGTCGTACAACAGCTTGTGGTCGGCCGGTCGGGCGCCCACCGACGCCTCCCCGGTGTCGTCGCCGGTGCGCCAGAAGATCCCGACGTACGGCACCCGCAAAGCCCTCGCGACGTCGGCGGCGACGCCGGGAAGGACGACCGCCCGCCTGGCCGCGGCCGTCAACTGCTCGGCGACGCGACTGAGCGCCGTGTACGGGTCGTCCCGGTCGCCGTACAGCAACGTGTTCACGGCCTGCTGCAGCCCGACGCGCAGCGGGTTGACCACCACTGCGACCACGGCCACACCGGCCACCGCCGTCGGTGTGGTTGCCGGCGCCGAGAACACCGCGGTCAGCACCGAGACGACCCCGAGGTAGAGCGCGACCACCAGGACGGTGAGCGCCGAGTACACCAATGTCCGACCCAGCAGGGCGTCCAGGTCGAACAGCCGGAAACGGGTCAGGGCGACCGTCAGGCCGGCGACGAACAGCAGCCCGGGGACGCCGATCGCACCCGACGGCAGCAGCGGTGTCCCGGTGATCAATTGCGGGATCATCCAGAACGCCAGCACCAGCAGGATCGATGCGGTGCCGGAGGCTCCCACCCACAGCAACTGCTGACGCTCGATCGAATTCCGCTGGGGAGAGGATCGAACGATCCTCGCGCCGTACACCCCCAGCGCGGCCAGCAGGCAGGCGACGGTGATGAGGGACTGGACCACGATGGTCGCGCCGACCCAGCCGGTGAACGTCAGTTCAGCCGCCACGGTTAGCACACCGAGAACAGCCGCGCCGGCCGACCACAGGCCGAGCGGGGCGCACTGCAGGATCGTGCGCGGCACGACCCGACCGTCGATGCGGTGCCATGCCGTCGGGAAGAGCGCGGCGAATGCGAGCAGCCCGCCCCAGGCCACCGAGTACACCGCTCCGACATTGGCCAGGAAGAGCCATCTCGGGAAACCGGCGAACACGGCGTGCACCGGAAGGCCGAGCACCGTGGTGGTGGTGCTCCCGAGCAAGCCGGATGACAGCAGCAGCAGGGCGCCGGCCGCCGGGTCGGCGCGGCGCCGTACGAAGGCGTAGCAGCTCAGACCGAACAGCGAGAGAACGAACAGCATCGTGGACCACGAGCCGGCGAGGAGCGCACCCACATCCGACGCCTCGAGCGGCAGGGAGACCACAGTCACCGCGCCACCGTCGACGACCGTCATCGACACCTCGTCGCCGGACAGGGTTGCTGCGGTGACGACGGCGGCCGTCGACCAGCCGCAACCCTCGGACGGTTGCGGGGTGACGCCCATCTCGGACCACTGCTGGGAGGTGGGGAACACCGTCGCGCATTCGGCGGGAGTGACCGTGCGCCAGGCGAGGTAGCCGGCGGCAACAGCCAGCAGCACCGCGCACCCGGCTGCGATGCCCCACAGCGGTTGCTGGCCAGTCGGCGCCCGCGCCATCGCTACAACGTGACAGGTGGACGTCCGGGTCACAAGTGGACAGCCCGGCGGCAGTCCGGCGGCTCAGATCTCGTCGGGCACCGGCGCGCTCGCACCGGTGAGCGTCATCAGCACTTCGTCGAGCTCGTCGGGCCGGATCAGCACCTCACGTGCCTTCGACCCCTCGGACGGCCCGACGATCCCCCGGGTTTCCATCAGGTCCATCAGTCGGCCGGCCTTGGCGAAACCGACGCGCAGCTTGCGCTGCAGCATCGACGTGGAGCCCAGCTGCGACGTCACGACCAGGTTGATCGCCTCGATCAGCAGGTCCATGTCGTTGCCGATGTCGGGGTCGACATCCTTGGCCGCGTCGGCCTTCGCGGCGGTGACGCCCTCGTTGTAGTCCGGGGCGGCCTGCGACTTGGCGTACTCCACGACGGCGTGGATCTCCGCATCGCTGACGTAGGCGCCCTGGATACGGATGGGGCGGGACTGCCCCATCGGCAGGTAGAGGCCGTCGCCCATGCCGATCAGCTTCTCCGCGCCGGGCTGATCGAGAATGACCCGGGAGTCGGTGAGCGACGAGGTGGCAAAGGCCAGGCGGGACGGCACGTTCGTCTTGATCAACCCGGTGACGACGTCCACCGACGGTCGCTGTGTCGCCAGCACCAGGTGGATGCCGGCCGCCCGGGCCTTCTGGGTGATTCGGACGATCGCGTCCTCGACGTCGCGGGGGGCCGTCATCATGAGATCGGCCAGCTCGTCGATGATCCCGAGGATGTACGGGTAGGGCCGGTACACGCGCTCGGACCCGGGCGGGGTGACGATCTCCCCGCTCAGCACCTTGGAGTTGAAGTCGTCGACGTGCCGGACACCGTGCGCGAGCATGTCCTGGTAGCGCTGCTCCATCTCCTCGACCAGCCAGGCCAGCGCGGCGGCGGCCTTCTTGGGCGCAGTGATGATCGGCGTGATCAGGTGCGGGATGCCCTCGTAGGGAGTGAGTTCGACCATCTTCGGATCGACCAGGATCATCCGCACCTCGGCCGGCGAGGCACGCTGCAGCAGCGAGACGAGCATCGAGTTGACGAAGCTGGACTTGCCGGACCCGGTGGCGCCGGCCACCAGCAAATGCGGCGTCTTGGCGAGATTTGCGGTGACGAAGTTGCCCTCGACGTCCTTGCCCAACCCCACCACGAGCGGGTGGTGATCGACCCGCGCTGCCGGTGCAGCGAGAACGTCGCCGAGGCGCACCATCTCGCGGTCCGAGTTCGGCACCTCGATCCCGACGGCCGACTTGCCGGGGATGGGCGCCAGCAACCGCACGTTGTCGGTCGCCACTGCATAGGCGATGTTCCGGGTCAGGGCGGTGATCTTCTCGACCTTCACGCCGGGCCCGAGTTCGACCTCGTACCGGGTGACCGTCGGCCCGCGGGTGAAGCCGGTCACGGCGGCGTCGACATTGAACTGCTCGAGCACGCCGGTGATCCGCTCGATCATCTCGTCGTTGGCGGCGGACCGGACCTTCGGCGGTGCACCGAGTTTGAGCAGCTCGGCGGGCGGCAGCCGGTAGGCGTCGCCCCGGCCGTCGCGGCTCATCTGATCCAGTCGGAGCTGGGTCGGTTCGGTGACCTTCGTGTCGGCGTCAGGATCGGGCACGGCGGGGCGCACGACGCGAGGGCGCCCGGGACGGGGACCGGCGGCCGCCGCCGGGGTCAACGGTGCGGTCGGGGCACCTGGGTCCACCGTCGGTGGGTCCTCCCCGGCGTCGGCATCGGCGTTCGCCGCCTGCCGTCGCCGGGCGGGCCGCCGGAGCCGGGTGGTGGCGAGGTCGGCGTCCTCGTCCAGTGCGACTTCACCGCCATTGCGGTAGTCGGTGACGTCGGGCTGTTGCCCAGCGGATCCCCTGCTGCGCAGCTGGTTCCAGTTGTCCCGCAGCCGGTTCGGCACCTCGACCAGCGGCACACCGGAGATCAACAGCACCCCGAATGCGCCGAGCAGCACGAGGAGCAGCACAGCCGGAACGGCGGTGACACCGACGTACAGCGGCTGACCGACCAGCCACCCCAGGGTGCCGCCCGCGGTCATCCGCAGTCCGACGGAATCCTGCGCCCCATCGGCGAGCCCGTTGACGTGCAGCACGTGCAGGATGCCGGCGACGGCCACCGTCGTTGCGGCGGTCCCGGCGATTCGCCTGCTCCGGTGCGCCGGGTCCGGCTCGGTGCGCATCAGCACGACGGCCACGACCACGAGGGCGATGGGGAACACGACGGCGAGCGCACCGATCCAGACCCGGACCGCATCGTCGGCGAGGCCCCCGATCGGCCCGGCGGCCTGCAACCACGTCCCGATCGCGCAGACCAACGCGAAGGCCAGCAGGCCGAAGGCGATCCCGTCCCGCCGGTGCACCCGGTCGATGTCCCGGGTGGCGGCGGCGCCCCGGCCGATCGCCCGCACCAGGCCACCGAGCCAGCGGGCCCCGATCAGCCACATCCGCCGCAGTCCGCGGCCGATGCCCTTGACCGCTGTGGTCAGCGGAGACGGCTCGTGCGGCGGCGTCGCAGCGCGGGCGGCCGCCGTCGACGGCTTGCGGGCGCCGCGGGAGGAGCCGCCCGCCGCGGACCGGGCCGGCCCGCCGGACTTGGCCGCGCTCCGGGAGGGTGCCCGGCCGGCCGTACGAGGTTCGGCGCGCGTCCCCGATCGGGAGTTGGCGCGCGGAGGTGGAGCCGACGTCTTTCCGGGCATGCGAGCACGGTATCGGTTCTGTCCCACCATCCCCATCTGCCACACCGGCCGGCTGCGCCCGGCCGTTTCGGCCCGGGTGGACTCGGCCACTGCCGCTGTGTCCACCGTCCTCGCGGACCCGCGTGGCGCAGGAAGGAACCGGTGATGTCGAGCCGCGAACCGGGGGCGTTCACCGAGCGCGGTGACCGGGCCGAGGCCGCGACGCGACGATCACATTGCCGGCGTTGATGTACGCCGGGTTCGAGGAGGAGGCCCTCGCCTGGCGCCGCTGGTTGCTCAGGGCGATCGCGGGCGACCCGGCGGAGGTACAGATCATGTACGGGGTCGCGGGTGAGCGACGGCTCCCGGAGTACATCGCGGACTGGCTACCCGGGTACGACGGCAACCCGGTGCGGATCGGCAACGACGCTGTCTGCCAGTTCCAGTTGGACGTCTACGGCGAGGTGATGGACGCGCTGTACCAGGCGAGAGCCACCGGGCTCAGTGGCGGCGCGAGCACCGGGGCGCTGCAGAAGGCGCTGATGCGCATCGTCACCGCCCGCTGGCAGGAACCGGACGAGGGCATCTGCGAGGTCCGCGGCCCGCGCCGGCACTTCACGCACTCCGAGCTGATGGTCTGGGTGGCGGCCGACCGGGCCGTGAGCAGCGTCGAGAAGTCCCGACTGGACGGCCCTCTCGACGACTGGCGGGCGCTGCGGCAGGCCATCGCCGACGACATCCTGCGCCACCGTTACGACGCCGACCGGAAGACCTTCACCCAGTACTACGGCTCCACCGAATTGGATGCGGCGGTGCTGATGGTCCCACTGGTCGGTTTCCTGCCCATCGACGACGAACGGGTCACCGGGACGATCGCAGCCATCGAAAAGGAATTGCTGGTCAACGGTTTCGTGCAGCGGTACACGCAGCGCGCCGATGCCGGCAGCAGCACCGACCCCGACGGGCTGCCACCCGGCGAGGGCGGGTTTCTGGCCTGCACCTTCTGGCTGGTCGACAACTACTCCCTGATGGGCAGGACGGACGAGGCCACGGCGATGTTCGAGCGGTTGCTCGGGCTACGCAACGATCTCGGATTGCTGGCCGAGGAGTACGGCCCGGTGGCGGGGCGGCAGGTCGGCAACTTCCCGCCGGCGTTCAGCCACGTCCCGTTGATCAACACCGCACGGAATCTGTCCGCCGCCGGCGGCCCGTCGCACCAGCGGGAGCGCACCACCGAGGCAGGGCTGGAGTCGGTCGGCGACGGCTGATGCTGCGACAGCGGTGGGTATCAGGCTGCGGGTCAGGGCCCCGAGGCGGCAGCCAACGGACCGACTGCGGACCGGTCCGCCTGGTCGGCACACCCGTCGTCCCGCGAGACAATGAGGCTGCCGAACCCGACATCCGCGGCTTAAGCTCACGCCGTGACGCTCGTCGACCGCGACCGGGAGTTGACTCACCTGGCGCGGCTGCTGTCCGCAGCGGGCGGCGGAAGCGGTGCGGGCGTTGCCATCTCCGGCGAGCCGGGCGTCGGGAAATCGGCTGTCGTCGAGGCTGCCTGCGCGGCGATCTCGGGATTGCGCATCCTGCGCGGCGGTTGCGATCCGCTCAGCACGCCACGCCCATTGGGGCCGTTCCGCGACGCGCTGCCCGAACTCGCCGACCTCGAGCACGACGCGACCCTGGCGACGGTGTGCGATGCCACGTTTGCGGCCCTGCGGCGGACGCCCACGGCGCTGGTCATCGAGGATCTGCACTGGGTCGACACGGCGACCGTGGAGCTGCTCCGTTTCCTCGTCCGTCGGCTCGAGGCGATGCCGTGCGCTCTGATCTTGACCTATCGCAGCGACGAGATCGGCGACCGCCATCCGGCCCGCCCCCTGCTGGGCGATGTCGCCGCGCTGCCGACCATGACGACGCTGACCCTGACCCCGCTGAGTGTTTCGGGCGTGGCCCGACTGCTGGGTGACAAGCCCGTCGCCGCGCAGAGGGTCCACGAGATCACCGGCGGCAACCCATTCTTCGTGCAGGAGGTCGCCAAGGAACCGGACCTGCCGCTCCCGTTGACGGTGCGGGATGCCGTCTTGGCCAGGACGGCCGGATTGTCAGCCGCTGACCTCGAGGTCCTGCAGCTGGCCGCCGCCGCGCCGGACCGGCTGGTCGACAGGGTGCTCCCCCGCCTCGGGGTCGATCTGCCGACACTGCGCCGGCTGCAGGCGACCGGCCTGTTGCTTCGTGACGACCGGGGCCTGGTCTTCCGTCATGAGTTGGCGCGGATCGCCGTGGAGAGCACCATCCCACCCGGCGGTGCCGCGGCACTGCACGGCCGGCTGCTCGATGCGCTGGAACGGATCGAGCCGCACGACGCGGCGGTCCTCACCCATCACGCGGTGGCGGCCGCCGACGGCACCAGGGCGCTGCGCTATGCCGAGGAAGCGGCGGCGGAGGCGTCGCGCACGGGTTCGCACAGGGAAGCCGTTGCATTCCTGCAGATCGCGCTGGGCCACGTCAGCGCGCAGCGGCCACGGGAGCGCGCACAATTGCTGACCGCGTTGTCCCATGAGCAGTACATGACGAGCCAGTTGCAGGTGGCCATCGACAGCGCCAACGCGGCGCTGGCGCTCTGGCACCGCGAGAGCGACCTTGCCGGCGTGTCGGCGGCACACGAATCGTGCGCGATCTTCGAGTACTACAACGCGCAACGACGCACAGCGGAAGACCACGCCGACCGGGCGGCCTCGTTCGCGCCCGATACCGCCGGTGACCAGTACGGAGCAGCCAGCGCCACCCGTGCCTACCTGGCGTATCACCGCGGTCGGTATCCGGCCGCCGTGGACGGGGCGCGGGAGGCGGCTCACATCGCGGCGACCACCGGCAATCAGGGATTGGCCCTGCGCAGCTCGGTCATCGCGGCTGTGGTGGATCTGGTGCGAGACGGGCTCGGCGCACGAGAGCGGGTGATCGAACTGATCAATCAGGCACGTGCCGCCGGTCTCGATGAGCTGGCGTCCACCGGGTACTCGAACCTGAGTTACCTGGATGTCGAACAGCGCCGATTCGCCGCAGCTGAAAGGGTTCTCGAGAATTCGTTGCGTTACACGGTCGAGCGGGACATCCCGATCTGCAACCACTGGCAGACCGCTGTCCGGTCCCGGCTGCGATTCCTGGCGGGCCGCTGGCAGGCCGCCCTCGAGGACGCCGAGGACGCCTTGGAACGCTCTGGGATGCCGCTGGCTCAGGTCTGGCCACACCTGGTGAGCGGGCTTGCTTCGCTCCGCACCGAAGGGTCCGATGGTCAGCATTTCGAGGCGGCATGGGAACTCGCCGAACGCCTCGACGAACCACTGCGCCGGCTCCCGGTGCTGTCCGCACTGGCCGAGCGGATGTGGCTGACCGAGACGCCCGATCGACGGGTCACGACCACCGCGGTGGCCGAACTCGCCGTGGCCGCCACCGACGAAGGAACGGTGTGGTCGCGCGGCGAATTGGCGGTGTGGCTGTGGCGCCTTGGTACCGCGCCGGTCATCTCCCCGCACAGCGTGGCGGAGCCATATCGATTGACGCTGACCGGGCGGCACGAGGACGCCGCAGACTGGTGGAAACGCGCCGGCGCGGTCTTCGACGAAGCGATGTCGAACTCCGATTCCGCGGTGCTGCGGCGGCGGATCGAAGCCGTGGAACAGTTGGACATCCTCGGCGCGACGGCCACCGCGGACCGCGTGCGCCGGCGCTTGCGCAACGACGGCATCACGCATTTGCCGGCACGACCAAGGGCGAGCACCCGGGGCAATCCGGCGGGACTGACGAACCGGCAACTCGACGTGGCCAAGCTCGTCGCCCGGGGTCTGACCAACGCAGAGATTGCGGAACGGCTGTTCATCTCGCCGAAGACCACGGACCATCACGTTTCCGCCGTGTTGACGAAGCTGGGCATGCCCAATCGCCGCGCCGTGGTCGCACAGGCCGCTGCCCTGGGACTCGACTGACGGACGCGCGCCGTGGCCCGGCGCCTCACCCGGTCAAGGTCACCGGCACCCGATCACCTCCCGGCGGGGCCTGCCGTGGTGCGCCGGTGCCGGCGCCGAGCAGCTGAAGGCGCAGGGCCGTCACGCGCGGACTCGGCGCGATCCCCCACTCGACCCGCAGCGCACGCTCCAGCAACTGCAATTGCCGCAGCGCGGCCGCCGGACGCCCTTGGCGCCCGAACGCGGCGGCCAGCCGAAGGTGCGCCTCCTCGTCCGCCGGGTCTGCACGGGTCAGGTCGCTCCACCGGCCCGCCCGCCGAAGGACGTCAAGGTACATCGCGTGGAATTGCTCCCGGTACGGATGCGCCCATTCCTCATAGGTGTCCTGAGGCAGGAATTCGCCGGCATAGCAATCGGCGGCCAGGCCGGCGATCTGCGGGTCGCCCGACGAGCGGGCCTGACCGACCAGCTTCCGGAAACGTTCGACGTCCACCCGGACCTCGTCATCAGGGAACAGCGAGACGGCGTCGGCGGCCAACACCAGCGACCTGCCCCCGCCGAGCGCAGTCCGGGCAAAATGGGCGGCTTTGTGCAGGCGCGGCGCGGCCACGCTCACCGTCACATCCGGCCACAGCAGGTCCATCACCTGCTCGCGGTGCAGGCTGCGGTGCGGTTGCACCGCAAGGATCTTGACGAGCCCGGCGCAGGGGCGCCTGCGCCACGCGGTGGGACCGACGACTGCGCCGCCGACCGCCACCGAGAACCCGCCGAGCAGCGTGATGTCGATGTCCATGTCGCTGACTGCTCCTGTCTGCGCCGCGGAGCCTGCGGATGGTCTCCGGGCCGGTCGACGGCTGATGCTCCTACCGAATGCCTGCGACTTTCGACCAATCCGGGCCGGGCGGCATCGGGAGGAATTCCCCATATTGAGCGTCGTATGACTGCCCCGATCTCGGTGGGTGGCCACCCGTCGACCGAGGCCGCCGCGGACCGCAGAAACATGGGGAGCGGTTCCCGATGTGGCGCGGCGCGGCGTGATCAACCCTGACAGCGGCCTGATCTCACCGTTTCCGGAACTGCCCGCGACGGATCGATGTCCGAGCCGAGGAGGAGCACGTGCCGCGCTTTCTGATCGAACGACACATGCCGGCCGCGGGCGCGCTGACGGAGGTTCAGCTGCGACTGATGGCCCAGGTGTCGAACGAGGCGGTCGCCTCGCTCGGCGTTCCCCACCGGTGGGTGACCAGCTACGTCACCGGCGACAAGATCTATTGCGTGCACGATGCCGAGGACGTCGACGCGGTGATCGAGCATGCGCGCCGGTGCGGGTTCCCGGTGGACGTGATCTCCGTGGTGGTGCACGATCTCGGCCCGAGCGGGCCGGCACAGCGCTCCGTCGCTCCATGAGGAATCAGGCGAACGACCGCGGCCGATGACGCTCAGCCGCCCAGCGCGCGGGTCAACAGGGTGCCCCGGCCGTGCACAGACGTCTTGGTGAAGATTGCCTTCAGATGGTCGGACACGGTGTGGGGGGACAGCTCCATCAGCTCGGCGAGCTCGCGGGTGTCGGCGCCGGAGACCAGGTGTCCGAGAAGCTCTCGTTCCCGCCCGGTCAGCCCGTGCGCAAGTGCGTAGACCTCGCAGCGCTCGGCCGGCGAACTGTCCTCGACCGTCACGGCGATCGAGTGATCGCCGGTCTCGTGCCGGGCTGCCAACCGGGCCGCCCGCACGGTCAGCCACCGACCGCCGAACAGGTGCACCCTTGCCATCGGTGGGTTGCTGTCGACCCCGGACTCGACCGCCAGCAGTTGAGCGCCGGCGTTGTACGCCGCGGCCGGGATCGGTGACCGGTCCACGTCCGGCGGCACGAGGGCACTGAGGTACTGCTCCGTCTGCGCTGTCTGGGCCCGCACGTCGAGATCCCCGGACAGCAGCAGAACGACGGGTTCGCGGGCGCCATCCGATCTTTCGACGGGGACGAAGCTGCGGGCCTGAGCACGGCGGAGCGCCGCCGTGACCGGCGCGGTGATGGCGGCGATGTAGCGCCGCTCCGCCGCCGTGAAGACACCGTGCTGACCCCGCCGCCACAGATCCAGGAACGCCCAGATGCCGAAGGTGTCGCGGAATACCAAGGAAGCGACATCGATGACGTCGTAGTCGGCCAGCAGCTCTCGCCACAGCAGGCTTCGCGAGAGGTCGCCGCCGGTGCTCTCGCTCAACAGGGCAACGGGATCCACGAGCCCCGTCCAGCGATTCAGCTGCGTCAGGTACTTCAGGCGGATCAACCGAGGCAGTTCGCCGAGGCAGGGCACGTCCGCCAGTGGCGACACCCCGACCGCCGTCACCGGATCGGTCAGCACCCAGGCATAGGCGTCGAACGGCACCACACTGCCGATCTCGTTGAGCATCCGCAGCCGCAACGCCCTGGCGTCGGAAGGCTCTCGACTCAGTTGCTCGACTCGAACGAGCGACCGATGCCAGGACACCGAACTGGCCATTCCGCAGGTTACCGCCGCAGGACCCCCGCAGTTCCGGGATACCCCGGCGGACCACCACCGCATAGCGTCGACGCACCCACACACGGTCGAACCGGAGGTCCTCCATGCCGACGCTGCGCATCGAACACCCGATCACGGACTACCCGACCTGGCGCCAGGCCTTCGACCGATTCGCCGAAGTGCGCGAGCGATCAGGGGTGATCGCCGACCAGGTGCAGCAACCCGTCGATGACCCGCACTACGTTCTCATCGACCTGGATTTCGCCACCACTGCGGAGGCAACGCGTTTTCTGACGTTTCTGCGATCACAGGTGTGGTCGTCACCGGAACGTTCGCCGGCACTTGCCGGAACACCGCGGGCCAGCATCGTCGCGCCGGTCGACCAATTGCCGGTGGAAGCCGGGTCCGTCACACCACCGGACCGCTGAGCATCAGGACCCCGACCACTGCCATGACCGCGAGAGTTGCGGCGAACATCAGCAGGAGGACCGGGTGACTGTCCCGCAATGGCAACACGCCTGGGTGGTTGCGGCGGACCTGCCCTGCCCTGACCGGGGCCACGACGTGTTCGAGGCAACCGGTCCCGGCCGCGAGGGTCATCAGGTCCTCGGCCGGGAACAGTCGCGTGTCGAGTCGCAGCCGGCGGCGACCCGCGTCAACCAGGACGAACAAGCCGAACTCATGATGATTTCCGCGGAATTGCGGCATCCACACGGCTCTGGTGAATGCCGACAGGTCCACGGTGCGGGAAAAGCCCAGGCAATACCGCACGACCACAGCGTTGCCCTCGCGCATCACCTGGCGAGGTGTCATCGCCGTCAGGGCAATGGTCAACGCGACACAGAACGCGACCGCGGTCCAGAAGAATGCCGGCGGCACTTCGGGCTCGATGAACGTCACCCAGATCCCCGGCCCGCACAGCAGCCAGAACGGCAGCATGGTGACCACCACCCACTGCACGAGCGATCTGCGTGACGCCGACAAAACCCCGGCTTCGGCGATGCCGTAGCTGCTGCGGTACAGCGTCATGTCACGTTTCCTCGGGTCGGGCGGCGGGTCGATCCGGCCGCATGCACGTGGTGGGTGTGGCCGGCCGGCAACAGATGCCGAGGACCGGGTGGACGGAGTCGCCGGCAGTTCGTGCTGATACCCCCCGAGTGTCGGGGGGTGCTGCGACACTGCACGGCATGCCCGCCCCAGATCGTCCGCACCAGACCTCAACGGAACGAGCGCGGCCATGAGCGGCTCCGGCCGGTCCGCGTCAACCGCTCAGCCTTATCTGGCCCTGATCCGCGGCATCAACGTCGGCGGACGCAACAAGGTGCCCATGGCCGAGCTGCGAGCATCGTTGCAGGAGTTGGGGTTCACCGAAGTCAGCACGTACATCGCCAGTGGCAACGTGCTGCTGCGGTCGGACCTGCCCGCGGCGCAGGTCTCCTCGCTGATCGAGGACCACCTGCCGTCGCACTTCACTCTGGACGACCCGGCGGTCAGGGTCCTCGTTCTCGGGCCCGCTCAACTGCGCACCGTCATCGAGAACAAACCGAATGGTTTCGGCGAGCAGCCCGACACCTACCACAGCGACGCCATCTTCCTGATCGGCATCGACGCCGATGCCGCGCTGCCGGTTTTCCAACCGCGCGAGGGCGTGGACCGCGTCTGGCCGGGCGCCGGCGTGATCTACTCGCAGCGGGTGAGTGCGGAACGGACGCGCAGCCGGCTCGGCAAGATCATCGGCACACCGGCCTACCGGTCGATGACGATCCGCAGTTGGAGCACCACCACCCGCCTGTGGGACATGCTCGGGCGGATGTCGCCATGACCGACGTGATGGAAAGGCCGCGCCGCAGATGACCGACGAGAGGTTCAGCCGGTTCGCCGGCATGATTCGCGACCGGGCACCGGCCATCGGTTACTGGTGCGTCCTGGACGCGCCTCCGGCCGTCGAACAGATCGCCCGGATCGGTTACGACTACGTCGTTCTCGACGGCCAGCACGGGCTGATCGGGACCTCCGGCATCCTGCACGGCCTCATCGCCATCGACGCCGGCCGCGCCGCTGTGGGACTGGTCCGGGTGGCGGCCAATGACCCGACACCGATCGGCCGAGCGCTCGACGCGGGGGCGGCCGGGGTGATCGTGCCGCTCGTCGACAGTGCGGCCGACGCCGCACTGGCGGTGCGCGCCGCCAGATATCCTCCGGCCGGTTCTCGCTCGTTCGGTCCGACGAGGGCCGCGCTGCGGGTCGGGCCGGATCCGGCCGACACGGACCGCGCGGTCCTGGTGCTGGCGATGATCGAAACAGCATCCGGTCTGGACGATGTCGAGCAGATCTGCCGTGTCCCGGGACTGGACGGCGTGTACGTCGGCCCCTCCGATCTGCGGCTGTCCGTGGGCGGTAGGACGCCGACCGACGCGGCGGTGGACGGCGCTTTCGACGCCGCGCTGTGCCGCATTCGCGATGCGGCGGCGGCAGCCGGCATCGCTGCGGGCATCCACACCTTCGACGGCGACACCGCCCGGCGACGTCTCGCCGAGGGCTTCACCTTCGTGTCGATCGCCGGCGATCTCAATCATCTGGTCGGCACCGCGGCCGAGCACCTGCAAGCCGTGAACCGCTGAACCGACCACCCCGGTCCCATCGCCGTGCAATGAAACCGCTCGACCGTGAGTCACCCGAAAGGGTCAGCCGGGAGTGCGGCCAGGGTGTAGCCGGCTGCCTGAAGTCCCGAGATCACGTCCGGCAGCGCCGCGATGGTCTGGTTGCGATCGGCGCCGCCGGCGTCGTGCATGAGGATGACGGAACCGGGAGCCACCTCGTCGAGGACATTCCTGACGATCGCGGCGGGCCCGGGTTTGCGCCAGTCCTGCGAATCGACCGACCAGCCCAGCGGGACAACGCGATTGCTCTGGCACACCTGGCGCAGCGTGGTGCGTGCCGCTCCGAAGTCTCCCCCGGGCGCGCGGAAGTAGTGCACCCGCACGCCGTAGCCGGAAACCACCTCCTGCGTCCTCGCCATCTCGGCGTTGATCACGTCGGCAGGAGCCGACGAAAGGCCCTCCGGATGTGACCAGCTGTGGTTGCACAGGGTGTGCCCGCCGGCGATGATCCGCCGTTCGGTGTCGGGAAAATCTGCGATGCGGGAGCCCACCTGACAGAAGGTGGCCCTGATGCCATGGGCGGCAAGGATGTCCAGGATCTCGCCCGTCTGGGGCCCGGGACCGTCATCGAACGTCAGATACGCCACGCGACCGGAACCGTGGTACGCCAGCACTTCTGCGAACGGTTCGGACAGGGGCGGCAAGGTCACCCCCGCGGCGCGGGGTCGCGCCGGTGATGACGTCCGCCCCTTTCCCGGCGGCCGTGCCGCAGACGTCGGCACCGCTGATGGCCGCGCGGTCGACGACGGTGCCATTGACGTCGGTGCCGTTGACGTCGCTACCGGAGATCTATTCGACCGAGGACCCGCCGCCGGCTGCCGCACCGGCGCGGCGGCCGGCACCTGCCCCGACGACGCCGCCGGGTTCGTGCGCGGCAGCGCAGGTCGAGCGATCGCCGGTGGCGACGTGGTCGTCAACCGCGGGACGGTGGCGGCGGGGCGCGAAGCCGATGACGGCGGCACCTGCGTGGAGGCCGTCGGTTCGGACGTCCGAGGTTGCCACGTGGCCGACGACACCGAGCAAGCCACACACAGCACGAGCGCCAACGAGATCGCGATCCCACCCGCCACTCGCACGCTGCGCACTGCCATCCCCCCGGCCGGTCGTCGACGGACAGCGCCGCGGACGTGACCGGGTCACGCATTCCCGCCCTCATCGGCACGACCCATCACGACCACTATCCGTCGCACATGTCGCACCGAGCGTAACCGTAGGGTGCGCCGGAGGCTCGCTGGTCGGCACGAGCGCCGTCGCCCGGCGACACCGTCGGTCAGGCGCGGACCGCGGTGTCGGTGTCGCGCACATCGTGTCGGGCGACGAACCGGAACCGATCGCCGCGGAACACCGACCTGGTCCATTCGACCGGCCGGCCGGACGCGTCCCGTCCGGTGCGGTGCACCAGCAGGATCGGCAGCCCGGTGTCCACGCCCAGCAGGTGCGCCTCGACGGGGTCGGCCAGCGCCGTCTCGACGATGTCCTCGACCGAGGCAAGGACGATCCCGTATGCCTCGTCGAGCGTGACGTACAGGGACCCGCGCAGCGCCAGTTCGCCCGACAGGTTGGGCAAGGGCCCTGGCAGATGGGCGGTCTCGTGCGCAATCGTCTCGTTGCCGGCGGTGCGCAGTCGCTCCACCAGATGGATCGGTGATCCGGGCGCGAGTTCGAGGTGGGCCGCGACGTCCTCATCGGCGGGTTCCTCGCTCAACCGCAGCAGCACACTGCCCGGGCGGGCACCCTGTGCCTGCAGGTCCCTGGAAAACGACGTCAGCTGCCGGACCTGCATGAGCTTCGGTTTCGCGACGAACGTGCCACGACCCTGGGTCCGTTCCAGCCGGCCCTCGACGACCAGCTCGGCGATCGCCTGCCGCACAGTCGTCCGGGAGGTGCCGAACCGCTCGGCGAGCTCGCGTTCGGTCGGCACGGCGGTCCCCGGCACCAGATCGGTGATCAGGGCGAGGATCTCACCCTTCACCTGGAAGTACTTCGGAACCCTGACCACGGGCCGCCCTTCGACGCAACGGACAGTGCCTCACCCGATCAGCCTAGCTGTATTGGCATAGACCAATCAACGCGGACGCTGCGGGACCGCCGACTACGCAGACTGCGTGAAGCCGAGTAGGAGTCTTGACCTCGACATTGGTCTATGCCAATCTATGGCTCGTTGGTCTATACCAATCAACGGTCCGCCGCCCACCGACTGCGGACCGACACCACCAAGCACCCCGACACCACCCCGACGCCACACGCCGGGCGATCGGGTCGCCGACACCGGAGGTATCCGAAGATGAGCAAAGCCGCCGTGGCGGACAAGCCGAAGCGAGGACTTCGCGTCCCCGGCTTCGCGCAGCTGCAGCGCCTGGGCAAGAGCCTCATGCTGCCCATTGCGCTGCTGCCCGCCGCCGGGATCCTGCTGCGACTGGGTCAACCCGACCTGCTGGGCAAGATCACCGTCCCGGTGATCGGCCCGTTCTTCCAGGCGATGAGCGCGGCGGGTGGCGCCGTGTTCGCCAACCTGCCGTTGCTGTTCGCGATCGGGGTGGCCATCGGGTTCGCCAAGAAGGCCGACGGCTCAACGGCTCTCGCCGCCGCAGCCGGCTACCTGGTGATCGCGGCCGTCTTCAAGTCCATGTCCCCGGTGGTGCTCGAGGGCGTCACCGACACGGCCGGCGCGCAGGCCGAGATCAACTACAGCGTCTTCGCCGGCATCCTGGTCGGCCTGGTCACCGCGCTGCTGTTCGATCGGTACCACACCATCACCCTGCCGTCGTACCTCGGCTTCTTCGGCGGCCGGCGGTTCGTGCCGATCGTGGTGTCGGTCGCCTGCCTGATCCTGGGCTTCGGGTTGAGCTACTTCTACCCGATCTTCGATGCCGGGCTGACCTCTGTCGGCCAGTTCATCGGCGGCGCAGGCGCTCTCGGCGCGTTCACCTACGGCTTCGCGAACCGCATGCTGATCCCTTTGGGGCTGCACCACATCCTGAACACCTACATCTGGTTTCTCTACGGCGACTACCAACCGCCCGGCGGCGGCGCTGCGGTCACCGGTGAGCTCACCCGTTTCGCCGCCGGCGACCCCAGCGCCGGTCTGCTGACCTCCGGCTTCTACCCCATCCTGATGTTCGGCCTGCCGGCCGCCGCGCTCGCGATGATCCACCTGGCCAACCCGAAGCAGAAGAAACTGGCGTTCGGCATCCTCGGCGCCGCGGCGATCACCGCCTTCCTCACCGGCGTCACCGAGCCGCTCGAATTTGCGTTCATGTTCGTCGCGTTCCCGTTGTACGTCGTGCACGCGGTGCTGACCGGCCTGTCGCTGGCCATCGCCTACCTGCTGGACATCCACCTCGGCTTCTCGTTCTCCGCGGGTTTGATCGACCTGCTCCTGTACGGCACGGCGCCGGCCGCGCACAACGTCTGGCTGCTGATCGTCATGGGCGTCGTCTTCTTCGCCGTCTACTACCTGCTCTTCCGGCTCGTCATCAAGTGGTGGAACCTGCGCACCCCCGGCCGTGAGCCGGAGGACGAATTCGACGCGGAGCAGAGCGCGAACCTGACCGACGGTTCCGATGGCGCCGGCTCCCCCGCTGCCGGAACGGGCGGCGCCGGATCGGGCGGCGGGACCTCGACGGCGGTACTCACCCGGCCGCTGGCCGACACCAAGGCGGAAAAGTTGATCGCCGCTTTCGGTGGCCGGGAGAACCTGGTCAACGTCGACGCCTGCATCACCCGGCTGCGGATGGAGGTCGCCGACAAGGGCAAGGTCGACAAGGCGCGACTGAGGGCGCTCGGTGCGGCCGGCGTCATCGAGGTCGGCAACAACGTGCAGGCCGTCTTCGGCACCCAGGCCGACGTGCTGAAGAACGACATCAACGACGCACTCGCCGGCCCGGCGCCCGTCGCCGCGGACGCCAAGGACGCCGCCACGGCTCAGCCGGCCGCCCAACCCACGACACCCACCGCCACGAAGACGGTGCCGCAGGAACACGACATCGCCACCGAGACCAGCGTTCTGGCACCGGTTCCGGGACGCCTGGTGCCGCTCGCGGACGTGCCCGATGCGACCTTCGCGCAAGGCATCGTCGGGCACGGCACGGCCATCGACCCGCCCCGGGAGGTGGTCGACGCGCTCGCGCCGATCACCGGCACGGTGCTGAAGATGTTCCCGCACGCCTACATCGTGGTCAGCGCCGACAACGTCGGGGTGCTCGTCCACCTCGGGCTGGACACCGTTCAACTCGGCGGCAAGGGATTCACGCCGCTGGTCAAGGAGGGTGATCACGTCGAATCCGGCCAACCGGTGATCAGCTACGACGTGCCCGCCGTGGTGGCCAGTGGCCGGAACCCGGTCATCCCGATCGTGGTGATGGACAAGGCCCCCGACGCCATCACGTACAACGACGCGCTGCACTCGGGCGATCAGGTCGCGCTGTCCCAGGAACTGTTCACCGTCACGGACTGACCGGGCCGCCTCGCGGCGCCGCGACCATCACCCGCGGCGCCGCGACATCCCCTGCCGCATTCGTTCTCTCGATCCACTTGTGAAGGACTGTCATGGAAATCGTTGTTCTGCCCGACGCACAGTCGATCGGCGCGCTGGCCGCCGACGCCATCGGCCGACTGCTCCAACGCAAGCCCGACGCGGTGCTCGGGCTGGCCACCGGGTCCTCGCCGCTGGCCATCTACGACGAGCTGGCCCGCCGCCGCGCCGAGGGCGCCATCAGCTTCGCACGGGCCTCCGGTTTCACCCTCGACGAATACGTCGGACTGCCGGTGGACCACCCCCAGTCGTACCGCAACGTCATCGACAAGGATTTCGTCTCCCGGGTCGACTTCGCGCCCGACGCCGTCCACGCACCGGATGGACTGGCGCAAGACATCCCGGCGGCCTGCGCCGCCTACGAGTCCGCCATCGCAGCGGCCGGTGGGGTCGACCTGCAGATCCTCGGCATCGGCACTGACGGGCACATCGGTTTCAACGAGCCGGGATCGTCGCTCGCATCACGGACCCGGATCAAGACCCTTGCCCCCCAGACCCGGATCGACAACGCCCGGTTCTTCGAGGGCAACCTCGGCGCCGTCCCCACTCACTGCCTCACCCAGGGCCTGGCCACGATCATGTCCGCGCGGCACGTCGTGCTGGTCGCCACCGGCTCGGGCAAGGCCGAGGCGGTGCATCAGCTTGTCGAGGGTGCGGTGAGCGCGCTGTGGCCGGCCACGATTCTGCAGCACCACCCGCACACCACGGTGTTGCTCGACCCCGCTGCCGCCGGCCGTCTGCAGTTGGCCGACTACTACCGGGAGACCTACCGCGCCAAACCGGCCTGGCAACACATCTGATCCGTTCCGTTCGCCAGTCCAGCAACCCAGGAGAATCCGCCATGCTGATCACCGCCGACACGGTCGCGACCGGCCGCGCACTTTTGCGGCCCGGGTGGATCGACGTCGCGGGCGGGATCATCGTCGAGGTCGGCGAGGGCGCCCCACCCCGCCCGGCCGACCAGGAACTGGGTGCCGTGACGGTCGTGCCAGGGTTCGTGGACATCCACGTGCACGGCGGTGGCGGCGGCATGTTCCCCACCGCGGACCCGTCGGCGATCGCGGCGCAGACGGCCACCGCCGCGGCACTGCACCGCCGGCACGGCACCACCACGATGGTGGCGTCGCTGGTCACTGCCCAACCGGCGGGCCTGCTGGCGCAGGTACGCGCCCTGCGCGAGCAGGTGGACGCCGGCATTGTCGCCGGCATCCATCTGGAGGGGCCGTGGTTGGCGGCGAAACGCTGCGGCGCACATGAGTTGTCGGCACTGCGGGACCCGGAACCGGACGAGGTCGACCGGGTGCTCGAGGCGGGCGGCGGAACGGTCCGGATGGTCACCCTGGCCCCGGAGCGCACCGGTGGGATGGACGCGATCAAGCGGATCACCGAGGCCGGCGCTGTCGCCGCGATCGGCCACACCGACGCCACGTACGCGCAGGCCAGGGCGGCGATCGAGGCGGGCGCCACGGTGGCCACCCATCTGTTCAACGCCATGCGGCCGGTGCACCACCGCGAGCCCGGCCCGGCGCTGGCGCTCATCGAGGACCCGCGGGTGACCGTGGAACTGATCACCGACGGCGTCCATCTGCACCCGGCGCTGTACCGGGACGTCACCCAGAGCGTCGGGCCGGATCGGGTCGCGCTGGTCACCGACGCCATGGCCGCGGCCGGGATGGCAGACGGTGCCTACGTTCTCGGGGCGCTGGCCGTCGACGTCGTCGACGGTGTGGCCAAGGTGGCCGGGACCGACACCATCGCGGGCAGCACCGCGACCATGGACCACATCTTCCGGACCGCGGTGTCCGCCGGCGGGCTCCCCCGCGACGAGGCACTGCTCGCGGCGGTCAGGCAGTCGTCGGTCAACCCGGCACGCGCGCTCGGCCTACCGGCGACCGGCGTCACCGCCGGTGCCGCGGCGGACCTGGTCGTGCTGGACGACGAACTGACCGTCAGCCGGGTGTTGCACCGGGGGACCTGGGTGGGCTGACACCGCCGGAGACCCCGGCGCCGGCCCGAGGGCGAACCGCGCGACGCCCGCGGGCAACAAATGGCAACCGATTGCCGCGGCGGCGCGGCGCGCTCGATGATGGTCCCAGTGCCCGCTCCACTGCCCGACAAGGACCGACGTCACACGCCGGCCACCCGCAGTGATGGCAGGTACGCCGTCATCCCATCGCGGAGACCGCCGGATCCGGTCCGAGCGAGACCGTCCGGCCGCCGCCCACCGAGTATTGGAGCCAGCAGATGCTTCGCCCACAAGACAACGCCGTCCGGGAACGCAAAAGCCTCAACGGTATCTGGGATTTCCGCCTGGACCCGACCGGCGACGGTCGGCACGAGCGGTGGTTCGCCGGCACCCTGACCGACGCGCGGCCGATGCCCGTCCCGGCCAGCTTCAACGACATCGCGGCCGATGCTGCCGTCCGTGACTACTTCGGTGACATCTGGTACCAGACCACAGTGCGGGTCCCCCGCGGGTGGAACGGCCAACGGGTCGTGCTGCATTTCGAGTCCGCCACGCACCGCGCCACCGTCTGGGTCGGCGACATCGAACTCGGCGGCCATGAAGGCGGCTATACACCGTTCGAATTCGACATCACCGATCACGTGACCGCGGGCGAGGAGGTCCGGGTCACCGCCGTCGTCAACAACACGCTCAGCTTCCAGTCCATCCCGCCGGGCGTCATCGAGGACACCCCGGACGGCCCGCGGCAGCGGTACTTCCACGACTTCTTCAACTACGCCGGGCTGCATCGCTCGGTGTGGCTGACCACCACCAGCCGGGCGCATCTCACCGACGTCACAATCGTGACGGGCCTGGACCTTGGCACCGGCACCGTCGAGTACACCAGCAGCGCGCAGGACTCGGATGGCCTGGAGACGCGTGCCGTGCTGCGCGATGCGGAGGGCACCGTGGTCGCCACGGGCGCCGGAACGCACGACGTGCTGGAGGTGCCGAACGTGCATGTGTGGGCACCCGGCGCCGGCTACCTGTACGACCTCGAACTGCAACTGGTCGATGCGGCGGGTGAACTGGTCGACAGCTACCACCAGAGCGTCGGCGTGCGCACCGTGACCGTCGAGGGCAACCGGTTCCTGATCAACGGAGAACCGTTCTACTTCACCGGTTTCGGCAAGCACGAGGACATCTCGGTGATCGGCAAGGGGCACAACGACGCGTACCTGGTGCACGACTTCGAGTTGCTGAAGTGGATCGGCGCCAATTCTTTCCGCACGTCGCACTACCCGTACGCCGAGGACGTCCTGGACTACGCGGACCGGCAGGGCATCGTGCTCATCGACGAGACCGCGGCCGTCGGGCTGAACATGGGCCTGGGCGGCGGCATCTTCGGCACCCAGGGGTATCAGACGTTCTCGGACAGCACGATCAATGACGCCACCCGCGAGGTGCACGCGCAAGCCATCCGCGAACTGGTCGCCCGGGACAAGAACCATCCCAGCGTCGTGCTGTGGTCGATCGCCAACGAACCGGAATCCGACACCGAGGAGGCGGAGCGGTACTTCGAGCCGCTGTTCGACCTGACCAGGAAGCTCGATCCGACCCGGCCCGTGGGCTTCGTCAACGTCATGCTGGCACCGCACGGCAAGTGCCGGGTGTCCCAATTCGGCGACGTGCTGATGCTGAACCGGTACTACGGCTGGTACGTCAACACCGGCGACCTCAGCGCCGCGGAATTGGCGTGGGAAGCGGAATTGAAGGGCTGGGCGAGCGAGAACAAGCCGATCATCATCACCGAATACGGCGCCGACACCTACCCCGGCATGCATTCGCTCACCCCCACGCCATGGACCGAGGAGTACCAGGTCGAGTACCTCGAGATGAACCACCGGGTCTTCGACCGCATCGAAGCCGTTGTCGGCGAACAGGTCTGGAACTTCGCCGACTTCGCCACCACCTCCGGGATCATGCGGGTGGGCGGCAACAAGAAGGGCGTCTTCACCCGCGACCGGCAGCCGAAGGCGGCGGCGTTCGCACTACGCCGGCGCTGGCTCGGAAAGGCCCGCTGAGCGGTGGAGTGCGGTGCTCGTTGCGAGATCTCACTCGCGGCGGGACCGCCCCGTCACAAAGGAATCTGCTCAGGTTTGTCGGCGGCGTCCGCAGCTCAACCCCTGCGGACGCCGTCGCGTTGGGCAATTGCCTTCAGCTGACCGCCGCGTGCAGCACGTCGGCGAGGTCCACCGGCGCCGAGAGCATCGGCCAGTGCCCGGTGGCCAGATCGAAGCGCCGCCAGGGCGGCTGGTTGAGGTATGCCAACATTGGGATGCCTGCGTCCAGCAAAGCCGTGAAGTCACGACAGGCGACGAGGACTCGGTCAACATGTGGACCGGGTTCGGCAATGCTGGTGAGGCGCTCTGTGTAGGTGCCGAACGGTTGAGCAGTGGCGCCTGCGGACAGGCGTGCCCGCTGCACGTCGTCGAGCCCGTCGAGGCTGTTGGACATGCCAAGGGTTTCGATGGGTGGCATCGCCAACTGCCAACCGTCTCCGGTGTCGTCGACCTGCTGGCGCCACTGGTCGGCGACGTGCGGCGGGACGAGGTCCAGCATGCTCATGCCGGCCGCAAACGGGGCGCTGTCCACATAGACCACTCGCGCCAGCCGGTCACCGAGCCGGCCCGCCGCCCCGGTGACGGGAGCGGCCGCGTAGCTGTGCGCCACCAATGTGACCTCGCGCAGATCGCGGGTGTCGACAAGCTCGATGATGTCATCGATGTGGGTTCTCAGATCGGTGTGGGGGCCGCCCAGATGAGCGCGGTCGGCCAGACCGGTCAAGGTCACCGCCACGACGGCGTGTCCCCGCTCGGTGAGGGCGCGAGCGGTCTCGTCCCAGACCCAGGCCCCCAGCCAAGCGCCGGGAACCAATACGAAGGTGGCCATGTCATCTCCCTGCAGTACGGATGGTGTCTCAGGGAGCGTAGGTTCAATTCAGGACAGAACCGGCCCTCATTTGTGCGGTGATCCATGGCGCATCCGCTCACCCGTGTGTTGACCCTGCTCGAACTCCTGCAGTCGCAGCCCGGGCGCACCGGGACCGAGCTGGCCGACCGCCTCGGCACCGACGTCCGCACCGTGCGCCGCTATACCGCCCATCTGCGGGACCTCGGCATCCCGGTGGAGGCGGAACGAGGCAGATACGGCGGCTACCGGCTCGCACGCGGGTACCGAATGCCGCCGCTGGTCCTCAGCAACGACGAAGCACTCGCAGTTGTCCTGGGCTTGGTCGCCGCGCAGCGCGTCGGCATGGGCACGACGCTGGCCACGGCAGGTGCCCTTGCAAAGATCGAACGGGTATTGCCGCAGGCTCTGCGCGATCCGCTGACCGCCGTCCGCGAGTCCGTCTCCTTCACAGCCCACCCCGTGACGGCGGACGCCCCAGCCGCAGGCATCGTCCTCGCGCTGGCCGGAGCCGCTCATCACAGGACAACAGTGGGCGTCACCTACGAATCCTGGAAGCAACAGCGCAGTGAGCGTGACGTCGACCCCTACGGAGTGGTGTTCCACAACGGCCGCTGGTATCTCGTTGGCCGCGACCACCTGCGAGGCGGCGTGCGGGTCTTCCGCGTCGACCGCATCGGATCCGTCGTCCACCGGGGCGGCAATTTCACTGCCCCGGACGGCTTCGACGCCGCTGAACACGTGACGTCCGCGCTGGCGCAGGTGCCGTACCGTTGGGACGTCGAAGTAGCGATTCACGGCCCCTTCGAAGCGATCACCCGCCGGGTCCCCCGCTCGGCAGCAACCCTCGCCCCGGACCCGACCGGCGTCATCATGCGCGCCCGAGCGGATCGCCTGGACGGCATGGCTCACCTGCTTGCCTCGCTCGAATGGCCCTTCACCATCCACCGGCCCGACGAGCTACGGCACGCCCTGCAGAAGCTGGCCGACCAGCTCAGTGATGCAGCACAACGGAAACCGACGGCACCGGCGTAACCGCGGACCATGACTGAGCGCCTCCTGACCGTGGTCAGCTCGGTCTTTCGTCCGCGTGAACACCCATCGCGCTTCAGGGGCGACGGTTGACCCGGCGGCGGCGCAAGGAAACCCGGATCGCTCCGGACGAGAGACAGGCGTTTCCGCCGGGGCTGCCGCGCGGTCAGCCGCGCGCGCCGGACCAGGCGACCGGTGCCCGCCAGTTGAAGCGCAATGCCAGCAGCCGGAAGACGCAGATCGCGGCGGCGGCAACGCCCTGGACGGCGACGGTGCTCATTCCCCACGTGAAGGCAACGGCCACCAGCAGGCAGCCCGCAATGGCCGGAATGGCATAGAGGGCGGAATCCCGGCGCAGCACCGACGGGACATCGCCGGCGAGCACGTCGCGGAGGATGCCGCCGCCGACGCCGGTGATCGTGCCCAGCAGGACGGCCGCCATGGTCGGGATGCCAGTGGCTGCGGCCTTGGCGGTGGCGGTGGCGCAGAAGACTCCCAGCCCGATCGCGTCGAAGACCAGCACGGTGCGGGCCATCTTCGCGAGCCTGGGATGGAAGAAGAACACGACCACGGTGGCCAGCAGAGGCAGCGTCAGTACCCAAGGATCGGTGATCGCCGCGGGCGGCAGATCGCCGAGCAGGACGTCACGGATCACCCCGCCGCCGACGGCGGTGACCGAGGCGAGCACCGCCATGCCGACGATGTCGAAGTCACGACGGACGGCCAGCAGGGCACCGGAGACGGCGAAGGCGACGATCCCGACGGAGTTGAGCGCGGTCTCGACGGTGGCGGTGGCGTCCATGACGGTCCTTCGGCTGGTTCGGGCCGCCGGGGCCGGCGGCCGTCACAGCATGGGCTATCGGCTCGCGGGCTCAGACGACGGACGGGCCAGCGGCGAGCCTTTCACACAGATCGACGACGGCGTCGATGACCTCGGGATCGGCGGCGAGGTTGCCATCCAGGAAGCCCAGCACCGCGGTCACCGCCTCGGGCAGCGACCCGGCAGCCAGATCGGACACGTGCTGTGCGGCAACGTCCTTCACCGGTGCGCCCGCGCCGCGCAGGTGGTTGACCCACGCCGCGATCACCCGCAGGGCGCCGACAGGCAGCCGCCCCGCCGCGCGTTCCCGGCGGACGGTCGGCAGGATGCGCACCGGAATCTTCAGTGATCCGTCCGCGGCGATCTGGCCCAGCAGGTGCCGGATCCGAGGGTTCGCGAACCGGGTCAGCAACGCCTCCCGGTAGGCGGCGACCTCCTGCGCCGGCAGGCTCAGGTGCGCCGAGGCCTCCGCCCACCACTGCTCCAGCCACTCCCGGCACACCGGATCGGTGACCGCCTCGGCAATGGTGTCGTGGCCCCTGGCGCTGCCGGCGTACGCCAACAGCGAGTGGCCGCCGTTCAGCAGCCACAGCTTTCGTTCCTCGAACGGGGTGATGTCCTCGACGAACCTGGCGCCGGAGTCCTCCCACGCGGGGCGGCCGCCGGGGAAGTCCCCGGCGAGCACCCACTCGGTGTACGGCTCGGTGACGACCGGTGCGGCGTCGGCCCGTCCGGTCAGCTCCTCGGCCACCGCGGTGTCGTCATCGGTGGTTGCCGGGGTGATCCGGTCGACCATGGTGGTCACGAACGAGACGGTGCCGGTGATCCAGGCGGTCAGCTCGTGGTCCAGGAGGGTGGCGAACCCGATGACGACCCGGGCCGTCACGGCCCCGTTGTCCGGCAGGTTGTCGCACGGCACGACCGTGAGCGGTCCTGCCCCCGCCGCACGCCGCGCGGCCAGGCCGGCCACGAGCCGGGCGGGGGTGGTCAGCACCGGCGCCCGCAGATCCTCACGGAGCGCGGCGAGATCAGCTCGGAGCTCCGGGCGGTCGACGTCCAGCGACCCGTCGGCACCGCGGAGATACCCGGCCTCGGTGACAGTCAGCGTGACGATCCGTACCTGCGGGTCGGCGAGATACTCGAGCCAGGAACGCATGTCGGATCCGGCGTGTGCCCGCGACACGCTGCTGAGCACACGGGGCGCGTCGCCGTCGGCGCCCCGGGTGATCAGCGTGTACAGGCCGTCCTGCGCCGTCAACGCGTCCGACAGGTGGGTGGACCGGCCGGTGAACGCCGCAATCCCCCACTGGTTGGCATCCGGCGCGGTGTCGGTGTACCAGGCCTGGTGCGCACGGAAGAAGTTGCCCAAACCCAGGTGCACGATGCGCACCGGCGCCGCGGGGCGCCCGTCACCGGCAGCGCGTGACAATCGCGGCACCGCCGCACCGGCCGGAACAGCTTCGGAATCACGGTGACGCAGGGGGACGCTCAGCTTGAACACCTTTCGCGGTTGACCGGCGACCAGGTCGACGACGGTTTCCACTGCCTCGTCCTCGTCGAGCCGGTGCGTGGCAACGAGATTCGCAACGAACGCCGCGTCCAGCCGGCGGGACATGTCGTGCCTGGCCGGGATGGAGCAGAAGGCGCGGGTGTCGTCGATGAATCCGGACAGCTTGCCGAAGCCGGCGATCTCGGTGACCGAGCGCTGGTAGCCGGCGATCTCCGAGGGGTTGTCCAGGAACCACCAGGGGGCACCCGCGTACACGGCGGGATAGAAACCGGCCAGCGGCGCGACCTCCCGGCTGAACACGTCGGCGTCGACGGTGAACAGCACCAGGTGCAGATTCGGGTGGGTGCCGTACCGCTCGAGCAGCGGCTGCAACGCCCTGGTGTACTCGACGGCCACCGGGATGTCGTGGCCGGTGTCCGGGCCGAACGCGGCGGAGGTCGCCGGGTGGTGGTTCCGGTACACCCCGGGGTGCAGCGTCATCACCAGGCCGTCGTCGCACGACATCCGGGCCATTTCCATGATCATGTGACGGCGGAACGCGGTGGCCTCCTCCGCGCTCACCCGGCCGTTCATCGCCCGGTGGTAGATCGCCTGGGCGTCGGTGAGCTCCAGCGGTTCGGCGACGGCATCGAGGTGGCTGTGGTCGGCCGAGGTGGCCCCCTGGGAAATGAAGAACTGCCGCCGCTGCTGCAGCGCGTCGATGTACCCGGCGTACTCGCCGACGTCGACCTGCGCGGCCGCACCGAGGCCCTTCACCGCGTCGATCCAGCCGTTGTGCGCCGGCTCCAGATAACGGTCCGGGCGGAACGTGGGAATCACCCGGGTGGGGAACGCCGGGTCGGCGGCGATCGCCTGGTGCGCCGCGAGGTCGTCGGCGGGATCATCGGTGGTGGCCAGGACGTCGATGCCGAACCGCCGCAGCAGGGCCTGCGGGCGGAATGCGTCCTCGGCCAGTCGCTCACTGATCCGGTCGTACAGCGCATCGGCGTTGGCTGCCGACGGCCGCTGGGTGATCCCGAAGATTTCCCCGAGTTCGCTGTCGAACCAGTACCGCACCGGGGTGCCGCGGAACACCCGCCAGTTGGCGCACAGCAACCGCCATGCCTTGCGGGCCAACGGTTCCGGCAGCGGGCCCTGCCCCACGCCCAGGTCGGCCAGCGGCACGCCGTTGGCGTGCAACAGCCGGGTGACGTAGTGGTCGGGCTGCAGCAGCAGGCTGGTGGGGTCGGCGAAGGGGCGGTTCTCCAGCAGCATCGTGGGGTCCACGTGCCCGTGCGGCGAGATGATCGGGCGGGTGCGCACCGCGTCGTACAGGCCTGCGGCGATCGACCTGACCGCCGGGTCGACGGGCAGGAGGCGATCGGGATGCAGGTTCAACGGCGCGGATTCGACTGGCATGCACCCACTGTTCCCGTACCTCACCGGGTCGGGCAATCGGTTGCCATCTGTTGCCCCGCTGTGCTTGCCCATCGGTTCTCGGCGGGGCAGGGTGCAGTCATGACAGACACCCTCGACGTCGTGTCCGAGCTCGCCCTGACGGCCACCCGAATCGGCGGTCCGGGGGAGGTCCTGTCCGACGAGGCGGTTCGCAACTTCGTCGCGCAATCGCTGGCGGCGCAGGACCTGGACGGCCGCAGCGTCTGCGTCATCGTGCCCGACGGCACCCGCAGCTGCCCGCTTCCGTTGCTCCTGTCGGCCGTCCACGAATCGTTGCGCGGCAGGGTGTCCCGGATGACTGTGCTGATCGCGCTGGGCACGCACGCGGCGATGAGCCCGGAGCAGCTGGCCACCCACACCGGGTACGCGCAGGCGGGACTCGAGCGGACCTATCCGGGCATGACGATCGTCAATCACGAGTGGTGGAAACCGGAGACGTTCACCTCGCTCGGCAGTATCGGTGCCGACCGGGTCGCCGAATTGTCCGACGGCCGTTTCCGTCAGGCCGTCGAGGTGGTGCTGAACCGCGCGGTGGTCGACCACGACGTCTCGCTCGTGGTCGGGCCGGTGTTCCCGCACGAGGTGGTCGGTTTTTCCGGCGGCAACAAGTACTTCTTCCCCGGCGTCGCCGGCCAGGAGGTCATCGACTTCTCGCACTGGCTGGGAGCGTTGATCACCAGCGCCGACATCATCGGAACCCGTGGCATCACGCCGGTCCGGGCGCTGATCAACGAGGCGGCGTCGATGATCCCGAGCCGCCGGCTGGCGCTGTGCCTGGTCGCGCAATCGGGGACGAGCGCCCTGCACGCGGCGGCGTTCGGCACTCCGGAGGCGGCGTGGGCCGCGTGCGCGGAGGTGTCCGCCGAGACCCACGTCCGCTATCTGGATGCGCCGGTGCGTCGCGTGCTGTCCGTCATCCCGCCCAAGTACGACGACATGTGGACCGGTGCAAAGGGTTTCTACAAGGTGGAGCCGGTGGTCGCCGACGGCGGCCAGGTGATCCTGTACGCCCCGCACATCACCGAGATCTCCGTCATGCACCCGGTGATCTCCGAGATCGGCTACCACTGCCGGGATTATTTCTTGGGGCAGTGGGACCGGTTCTCCGGATACCACTGGGGTGATCTCGCGCATTCCACCCACCTGTTCGGGGCGGGCACCTGGGATGAGGTGAACGGCGAGCACGGCCGCGTCACGGTCACCCTGGCCACCGGCATCCCGGAGGACGTCACGCGCGCGGCGAACCTGGATTACCTCGATCCGGCAACGGTGGACATCGCGGCGATGGAAGCCGATCCGGACACCCTGGTGCTGCCGCAGGCCGGTGAGGTGCTCTACCGGCTCCGCTGACGCCGCCGCCAGGGTGTCAACATCCGGCAACCCCGTCCATCAGCCAGGCGCAGGAAATCGCCCCGAGGCAACAGATGGCAACCGATTGCTACGCCGGATCCACCGAGACCATTCTTCTTCCACCGGCGCGGCCGACGCGCAATGCGGACCCACACAGAGGTGGAAGATGACAACAACAATGGAAACACCGATCCGCAGTACCGAAGTCGCGAAACGCAGGTTGGGCATCCGGTCGGTGATCGGTTACGGCGCAGGCGATCTCGCGAACAATCTGGCATTCTCCCTCAGCACGACGTTCCTGCTGTTGTACTACACCGATGTGGTCGGGCTGCCGGCCGCGGCGATCGGCACCATGTTCCTCATCGTGCGCCTGTGGGACGCGTTCGCGGACCTGTTCGCCGGCCGGATGATCGACCGGACGATGACCCGGTGGGGCAAGTTCCGGCCGTTCATCCTCTTCGGCTCGGTGCCGCTGCTGGTGATGAGCGTCCTGACCTTCTACGTCCCGAAGGGTTGGGACGGTGGCACGCAGCTGATGTACGCCTACCTCACCTACGCGGTGCTCGGCCTGATCTACTCGATGGTCAACGTGCCCTACGGCTCACTGGCCACCGCAATGACACAGGAATCCCGGGAACGCGCCAAGCTGGCCGTCGCGCGCGGTCTCGGTGCCGGGCTCGGTGGTCTGCTGTTGACGTTCATCATCGCCCCGCAGATCCAGAGCATCGCGAAGAACACCGGCCTGTCCGCCGAGCAGCGCGCCGACCAATTGCAAACGGTGTTCCTGACGACCACCCTGGCCTTTGTCGCGCTCGGCTTCGCGCTCTATTTTCTGACCTTTCTATGGTGCAAGGAGGTCGTCGTCCGGATCGAGCCCCGGGTCGGCATCAAGGACACATTCCGCACGCTGAAGAGCAACAAGCCGCTGGGCATCCTGTGCGCCTCCAGCTTCTTCTACCTGATCGGTCTCTTCGCAGTCGGCGGTGCAACCGCCTTCTACGCCATCTACGTGCTCGGTGACGCGAAATACATCATCTGGATGACGCTGGTCACCGTCGCCGTGCAGTTCGCCGTCGCACCGTTCGTGCCGGCCCTGGTCGCCCGGTTCGGCAAGAAGAACCTGTACCAGTACTGCGGTCTGTTCACCGTGGTCGGCGGCGTCGCACTGTTCTTCGTGCCGGCCAGCCTGCCGATCCTGGCGCTGCTGTGCGTCGCCGTGAAGGGCTTCGGCGTTCAGCTGATCAACACGCTGATGTTCGCCCTGGAGGCCGACACCGTCGAGTACGGCGAATGGAAGACCGGTCAGCGGACCGAGGGCGCGACCTACGCCATCTTCTCCTTCACCCGCAAGATCACCCAGTCCATCGGTGGAGCGCTCGGCGCGTTCGCCCTGGCCATCGGTGGCTACATCACCAAGCTCTCCGCCGGCGAGGTCCAGCCGGACAGCGCCATCACCGCCATCAAGGCCTCCATCGGCCTGGTGCCGGCCGCCGCGGCGATCCTGGCCATGCTGGCCTTCATCGCCTACCCACTGACCGAGAAGAAGTACCGCGACATCGTCGCCGAGAACGACGCCCGCAAGCAGAAGTTCCTGCAGGAGCACAACATCGCCACCGTGCCGATCCCGCCCGGTATCTGACCCCCGCACGCCGCGGGCGCGCCCCACGTGGCACCGACGACCGGTGCACGTGGGGCGCACGCCGTGCAGCGCCCGGCGCAACCTTCAGGCGCACCCTGCACGAGGCGGCGCAGCGCATCACGACTCACCACTCGACGCCCCGTGCCCGCCGAAGGCTGCCGGATTCCGCGGTTCGCGCGGGCCCCGCCCAGCGACACTTCCACTCCCCGACCGCACCGTGGTCGCCGACCGTCAAGGACACTCAATGATCACCACCGCAGCGCCGGCTCCATCAACCGCACACCGAGCGGCCGTCGCACGCGACCACCGGGCCGCTGCAACTGTTCCGACGCCTCGCACGCGACAGCCGGTGCTGGTGATCATGGGCATCTCCGGCTCCGGAAAGTCCACCGTGGCAGCACTTTTGGCATCACAGCTCGGCTGGGACGTGCAGGAGGGCGACGACCTGCACCCTGCCGCGAGCATCGCGAAGATGGCGGCCGGGCACCCGTTGACCGACGAGGACCGGTGGCCGTGGCTGGACCGCGTCGCGGCCTGGATCACCGATCACACCGACTCTCGCACCCCGGGCATCATCACCTGCTCCGCCCTCAAGCGGGCCTACCGGGACCGGCTGCGCGGCACGGACGTGATCTTCGTACACCTGCGCGGGTCGCGGGAGCAGATCGGCCGGCGCCTCGCCGCCCGCAGCGACCATTTCATGCCCGCGGCGCTGCTGGACTCGCAGATCTCCACCCTGGAAGCGCCCGAGGCCGACGAAGCCACCATCGTCGTCGACGTCGCCGAAGGGCCGGCAGCAATCACCGCGCGCATCGTCGACCGGCTCGAATTGACCGGCGGGTCGGTATCCGCGGTGCGGGGTGACTCCTCGCCGCCCGTCGGCGCCTATGCGTGACCCGCGTCGCCCGGGACCGGATTGCCCGTTCGCAGGCCGGCCGACCACGCGGCCGCTGCGGCCTCCTCCAGGACATCAGCAGGTGGCCGCGAGGAGCGCGCCGCGACCGCTGCCACATCGTCGAACTCCGGAGTCGCGCGGACGATGAAGCCTTCCCGGTGCGAGAGCTTGATCCGCACACTGCCGCCCGCCACCGGGACTACGGCGAAGGATCGCGGAAACGCGTATCTGCGCCGGCCACTCTGTCGGACGCCGATGGTGCTGGTATGCGCGAACATCGCATCGCGCAGCGCCGGCACCTGGGTCGGCCGGCAGAGCACTGACAGGGTGTGCGCGGGCCGCCCCTTCTTCATCAGGATCGGCGTCAGCCACGCGTCCGCAGCACCGGCGGTCAGCAACGCGGTCAGCACACCCGGCCACAAGCGTGGATCCAGGTCGTCGACATTGGCCTCGAGGACGACGGTGAGGTCACCGTCATCCGCCGTTTCCGGTTGTGCCGCAACGCCGACGACGACCCGGACCACATTGGGGCTGCCGTCGGTGTCCCGGCTGCCCGCTCCCACGCCGATGGCTCGCGCCGACATCGGCGGCAGCGCAGTGCATTCCGCGGCCAGCGCCGTCAGCAGCGCCATCCCGGTCGGCGTCGCCCGCTCACCCTTGCCGCCGGCGTGGATCCGCCATCCCCGGGCCAGTTCGAGCACAGCGGGCACCGGAACCGGGATGTCCCCGTGCGCCGATTCGACACGGCCGGAGCCGACCGCGACATCACCCGCGGTCAGCCGGTGCACGCCCAGGTCGTGCAGCGCCGCGCAGACTCCCACCACATCGGCGATGGAATCGAGCGCGCCCACCTCGTGGAACGAGATGTCGGCGGCGGCGATGCCGTGCACGTGCGCCTCGGCGGCGGCGAGCCGGTCGAACACCGCGATGGCGTCATCCCTGACCCGGGCCGGGATCTCGGCCTCGTTGAGCAGATCGCGAATCGTGCGCCAGGTTCGGTGCGGCGGATCGGGCACCAGCACCTGGACGTCGAGTTTGGTCGCCCGCAGCCCCGCCCGGGTCACCGGCCGCACGGCCAGGTGGACCGCGCCGGGCAGGACGGCGTCGACCGCCGCGCCCACCCGGTCGAGGTCGGCACCGGCGTCGAGCAGCGCGCCCAGCAGCATGTCGCCGGCGACACCGGCGGACGCGTCGACCCAGACCTCGAGCACGTCGGCCGTCATCCGGAGTCACCCACGGGGGCGGCGATCTGCGCGGCGAGGTGCCCGGCCCCGTAACCGTTGTCGATGTTCACGACGGACACGCCGGGGGCGCAGGAGTTCAGCATGGTGAGTAGTGCCGCCACTCCCCCGAACGACGCGCCGTATCCCACCGACGTCGGCACGGCGACGACCGGCGCGGCAACCAACCCGGCGACGACACTGGGCAGGGCTCCGTCCATCCCGGCCACCACCACGATCACCCGCGCGCGCTGCAACAGCGGCAGGTGACCGAGGACGCGGTGCAACCCTGCGACGCCCACATCGACGACCAATTCCGCGGCCCTGCCGAGGAAGCCGGCGGTCAGCAGCGCCTCGCGGGCCACCGGCAGGTCGGAGGTGCCCGCGCACACCACGACGACCAGCCCACCGGCCGCCGTCGGCGGCTCCGGCGGCCAGGCGAGCAGTGCTGCGTCGGCGTCGTGGAAGGCATCCGGAAGTTCTCTTCTGATCGCGGCGGCGTGTTCCGAGGATGCCCGGGTGAACAGCGTGACGCCCGGGCGGTCGCGGACCGCGGCGGCGATCAGCCGGACCTGTTCGGCGGTCTTGCCCTGGCAGTAGATGGCTTCCGGATACCCGCGTCGGCGCAACCGATCGTCATCGAGCGTGGCGAACGCCGCGAGTTCCGGTGGGTCGGGCTGCTCATCCATGCGCGACCAGCGGGAGGGTGAAGGCGCCGGACTGCACACCGGCCAGATCGACGGCGGCGAAGCGGAATCCCGCTGCCTGCACGGCATTCCGGATGTGTGTGCGCAGCGGTTCGCGGACGGCCCTGAGCAGATCGTCGGGTGTGAGTTCGATCCTGGCCACGTCGCCGTGATGGCGGACCCGCAGGTCGTGCAGACCGAGCCGGTGCAGGGCTGCCTCAGCCTGTTCGACCTGCCGCAGCTTTTCGGGGGTGACGGACTGGAAGTGCGGGATGCGGGACGCCAGGCAGGGCGCCGCGGGCTTGTCGGCGCACGGCAGCGACCAGGCCCGGGCGAGCCGGCGAACCGCCGCCTTGTTCATTCCGGCGTCCGCCAACGGGCGCAGCACCCGGTGCGCCACCGCCGCCTGCGCGCCCGGCCGGTCCGGACGCACGGCGTCGTCGGCGTTCTCGCCGTACGCGACGGCGTCCACCCCATGCTCCCGGGCAACCTCGTCGTCGATCCGGCTGAACAGTTCGTCCTTGCAGTGGAAGCACCGATCAGGTCCGTTGGCCCGGTACTCGGCGCGCCGGCCCTCGAACGTCTCGATCTCGACCAGCGGGGCGCCGATGACGTCGGCGACGCGATGGGCGGCGGCCCGCTCGTCGGCCGCGAGGCTCGGCGAGACGCCCAGAATGGCGATCACCCGGTCATTGCCGAGAAAGTGGACGGCCGCGGCCAGCAGCACAGAGGAGTCGACCCCGCCGCTGAATGCGACTCCGAGCCGCCGGACGCCGGCGAGCTGCCGGTCGATGGCGGCCAGTGCCGCCCGGAGCGCCGGATCGACCTCCCCCGCATCGAGGTCTCCCGCGCGGGTCTCATCGCGCCCGGCGACTCTTCCGGTATCGACCGCTTCGGCGGGGGCTGCGTTACGGACCGCGTCGGCACGTCCCCCGACACCGATTGCCGCGCCGTCGCTCTGCAGGGTCCGGCCGTGCGCCGCCGCACCGCCGGATACCACGTCCTGCGAACGCGCATCGGCGGCGGCAGGCGGCGGGCTGTTCGAGTCCATCACGCTGACAGTTTCCTCCCTGCGAGCCCACGACGGACCTGGGGCCGGTGCAGTGAACCGCAACGGTTCGCCAGGCGGCAAGCGGTTGCCGTGAATTGCGCCGTGTCGTTCAATGGACGCCGATGCCGCCGGCCGCAAGGGACGCCGATGACCGTGGAGCCGCCCTCACCGCCGAGCCGCCCGCCGACGATCTACGACGTTGCCAGACACGCCGGTGTGGCCGCGTCCACGGTGTCCCGCGCGTTCTCCCGGCCGGGTCGGGTCAACGCCGACACCGCCGAGCGGATCCGGGCCGCCGCCGTCGCCCTCGGATACCGGACCAATCCGTTGGCGCGGGCGCTGCCCACCGGCCGCACCTCGATGATCGCGGTGATCATCTCCGACATCACCAACCCGTTCTACTTCGAGCTGATCCGCGGCGCCCAGGCCGCGGCGGCGGAGGCCGGCTACACCATGCTGCTGGCCGATGCCCAGGAATCCGACGTTTTCGAGCGGGAGGCACTGGAACGGGCCCTGCCGACGGTGGAGGGCATCGTGCTGGCCAGCAGCCGCATGTCGGATTCGGCGATCCGGATGACGGCGAAACAACGGCCGATGATCGTGCTCAATCGGGCGGTCGCCGATGTGCCGAGCCTGGTCACCGACAATCCGCACGGCGCCCGGCAGGCGGCGGAGCACTTGGCGCGCCTCGGTCACCGCAGCATCACCTATGTCGCGGGGCCGGAGGCGTCGTGGGCGGACGGCATCCGCTGGCGCTCGCTGCGCGAGTCCGCCGCCGAACTGGGTCTGCACGCACGGCGGCAGGGCCCTTACCCACCGAACGTCGCGGGTGGGGAACAAGCGGCGGCGGCGCTGGGAGCGCGGCCGCCTGGGGCCGTCCTGGCCTACAACGATCAGGTCGCCATCGGCATCATCCGTGGCCTGACCGGACGCGGCATCGCGGTCCCCGAGCAGGTCAGCATCATCGGTTTCGACAACATCTTCGCCGCCGATCTGGTCACCCCGCGGCTGACCACCGTCGCGGCGCCGTTGCACGCGCTGGGCAGCACGGCCGTGCACAACCTGCTGGCGATCATCAGGGGGGCCCGGTCGCGGGCCGGCGAGCCGATGGTGCTGCCGACCAGACTGATCGAGCGCGCATCGACGGCCCCTCCGGCGCGCCGAGGTGCCGCCACTCGCCGGGTCGGCGACGCACCCCGCCGCCCCACGGAGCGTCCGCCGGCTCCCTGACCCGGCCGGCCGGGCAGCCGCCCCGCACCGGCTAGGGTCCGATCACGGAGCCGGGCACACCGCCGACGGAGCCGACATCGGCGGCAGCAGACAGCAGCCGCTACGTCGTCCCGGCTGCGCGATCGCTGAGGAATCGGCGCTGAGGAATCGGAAGGAAACAATGGCAGCACGACGCCGCATGCACCCCAGCCGGATCCATCTCGGACTCATGCTGGCGCTGACCTTCTCGACCGGCGTCATCGACGCCGTCGGGTATCTGGGTCTGGACCGGGTCTTCACCGGCAACATGACGGGCAACGTCGTCATTCTCGGGATGGGCCTGGCCGGTGCCGACGACCTGCCGATCGCCGGCCCGGCGCTCGCGCTGGCCGGCTTCATGGTGGGCGCGGCCATCGGCGGCCGGGTGCTCAAACCGGAAAGTGGTGCGTGGACATTCCGCACCACAGCGCTTTTCACCACGGTCGGGGTGATGATGACCGCCATTGCCGCGACCATGTTCCTCGTCGGCAACCAACCGGACCGACCGGCGGGGCTGGCGATCACGGCGGCGTTGGCGGCCGCGATGGGCATCCAGGCGGCAACCGCGCGCCACCTGGCCGTCAAGGACATCACCACCGTCGTGGTCACCTCGCTGATCACCGGGTTGGCCGCGGATTCACGGCTCGGGGGTGGCCTGTCCCAGCCGTGGGTCCGGCGGATCGCGGCACTCGTCCTGATCAGTGCCGGCGCCGTCGGTGGTGCGCTGGCGCTGTCGCTGCACCTCGGCGCCGGGGTCGCGATATCCGCGGTCATCGTGCTCGCCGTCGCCGTGATCGGTCACCTGACCACCCGGGCGGACCCGGCCGCGGCAGCGGAAACCGGCACGCAGATGGCGGGCACGGCGGGCGGGACCGGCACGGCGGGCGGCGCGGGCACGACGGGCGAGGCCGGTCGAGCGGGGACCGACACAGCGGCGCCATGACCTCGATCGGCAGACGACGACGGGGACGGGCGGTCCAGGACACCGACCGAACCGCACCGTTCGACACATGGCCGGTTGCGGCCCCCTCGCCGACCACGATGGCGTCCGGCACATCCGCGAGAAGGCAGGTAGCTCGCCGTCAGCCGGGGTGCCAGATCATCACGGCACACCCGATCCGACTCATCGGCGACTGCGGGCGATGTGCCCGTTTGCGTCGGTAAGAGCGTTTGTCACGATGGTGGGAGACTGAAAAGCCGCAACCCTTCGCCGCGCCGTGGCGCGTCAGTGCCGACGTCCTGTCAGAGAATGCCGAATCGGGGTGACTGTCGTGTCCGCTGTCCCGGCGGTCCGCACCGACCGGCATTCCTGCGCGTTGATCATCGGGGACGAGCATGCCCTGGATGTGTCGTCCGATTTCGTCGCGGCCGGGCTCCGGTCGCGCGAGCGGGTCACGCTGATCGGGCTCACCGGTCCGCAGCACGACGCCCTGCTGACCAGGCTGCGCCAGGACGGTGCGGACCCCGCCGAAGCGGTGCACCGCGGGCAGTTGGTCGTGCTCGATGAGGCGAGATTGCTTGCGCTGTATGCGATGCCGCCGGCGCAGGTAGGGGTGGGCCTCGCCACACAGGCCAGGGCCGCGCTGGGTGACGGATTCGCCGGCATCCGCTTCGGCGGGCTGCTGGTCGGGCGTCAGCTCAGCCCGCACGAGGCGTCGCTCAACGATACGGTGCGCGACCACCCGGCCAGAGCCCTGTGCCTGTATCACGCCCAGGCCCCGGAGGAGGTGCTGCGGCAGGTACGCCGGCAGCACGACAGTGTGCTGACCTCGACGGCGCTGTACGACGACGGCGCCCTGCGGATCAGCACATTGTCCGGCCACGCGGTGCGTCTTGCCGGCCGTATCCATCCCGGAAATCGCAGAGCGGTGCTCGCTGTGTTGACCGAGGCTGCGCGGGGCGGGCGCCGCACCATCGACGCTGTGTCGCTCCGTGAGGTGGACCCGGAGAGTCTGTACGCCGTGTTCACCGCCGGTCTCGGGCTGACCCTGCGGCGCCCGCACCCCGCCGTCCAATACCTGGCCCGCGGCCTGGCCACCCGGCTGCCGTCCCCGCCCCACGTCGATCCCGGCGTACGGACGGGCACCCCCATTGCCGGTCAGACGGCGGCGGAGGCGGCCACCAACCTGATCTGGCGCACCTTCGGCCCGGCCCGACCCGGGCGACCGCAGTCCGTCCTGGACTGGGCAGGTCTGCTCGGTTTCCCGGCTGCGCCGGTGTCCGAGGTCGCGGATCGCCACGGCATCGCCCCGGGCACGCTGTCGAATCGGGTTCGACAGGTCCGCAGTCGCGGTACCGCAACGCAACTCACCCCGCTGCTGATCCGCGACGCGACCCGCCGGATACTGCCGTCGGAGGATTCGGTCGGCCGGCAGCGCATTGCCCACCTCTTCGGCCTGCCCGCTCCCCGGCCGTCCTGACCCGCCGGGTCCACCCGCCGCTCAGTGCACCTCGGCCCGATCGGCGTGGGCCGGCCGTTCCCGGCTGAGCTTCCGCCAGATCCAGCTTGAGGCGATGTGCCGGTCGTTGAGTACGTACTCGCTCGTCGAGTCGTCCGCGAGGGTCGTTTCGAGCAGCCGGCGTTCGGCGGACCGCCCGGCGCAGAGGATCTCGTCGTCCACCTCGAGGCGGAAGTCGTTGTCCGGGGTCAACTCCACCCGGTTGCCGCGGAGCAGCAGCAGCGGCACGACGGCCAGCGGGGTCTCCCGATCGTCGGGACTGCGCAAGAGGTCACCGAGCCGGGCTCGCCCACTGCTGAGCCATTCGCGCACGGCGGGCGCCTCGGCGGTCCGCAGTTGCACCTTCCACAATTCCTGCAGCCGGCGCCCGCAGTTCTCGGTGATCCTGGTCAGCAGCGTTGCCGCGTAGTCGTTGCCGCGCGCGGGCATTTCCTGCAGGAAGCGCCAGAGCAGCGGGGTGCTCAGTTGCGCGTACATCTCGTGGGCGACGACTTCGGTGGTCACCAGCAGCGAATCGATCTCCATCGCCGCGAACAGCGGGGCACTGGTCTGGGCGTTCTGCCGAGCCGCGACGAACAAGTCAGGGTTGATCCGCCGGGCCGCGGCGATCAGCGACAGATTGGTGGTGTCGTTGTCGGTGCCGGCGACGAAGCCGACCGCGCTGCGCAGGTCGGCCTTGGCCATCACACTCGGCTCGGAGCCGTCGCCGACCACCATCGACGGGTCCGGATCCGCGACCGCCGCCGGCTCGATGACGGTGACCTTCAACCCCTCCGCGCGCAGGTCCGCCGTCAGCTCGCGGCCGAACCTGCCGAAACCGCAGATCACCCAACGGCCCTCGGTGGGTGGCCGACCGCGCTTGGGCCGCTCCGCGCCGGGGCCACTTTCCAGCCAGGTCAGCAGCTGGTAGGAGGCGGGCGCCTTCAACGCCAGCCGCAGGTGGTCACCAAAACGGTCGAACGGGTTGACCACCGAGGGCGTTCCGAACGCCTGCATGCGGTATTCGATGGCCGGTGACACGGTGCGGGCGATCACCGGCAGTTCGGGGCGGAGCAGCGCGGCGGCCATCGTGACTGCGAGATTGACCTCGTCGTCATTGGTCAGGGCCAGCACTCCCGAGCAGAACGGGTGGTCCAGACCCGCGATCGCGAGATGATGCGGGTTGCGGACATCGCCGTTCAGACCGGGGATGTCGGCGTGGTAGGCGACGAGGTCGAGGGAGTCGATGCGTTCCGGCGACTGGTCGATGACGACGAATTGCTGGCCCAGCTTGTCGAACGAACGGCCCAGCAGTTCGCCGGTCTGTCCGTACCCCGCGAACAGCAGGAACGGTTCCCGCAGCCGCCGCACCTTACGGCGGAACCGTTGCAGGGCAAGTGCACTGCGGAAGGCTCGGTCCTGGATCAGGGTCAGCAACGACCCGATGGCGTAGGCCCAGCCGATCACCGTGAGGTAGATCGAGATGGTGACGAACATGCGCTGGTTGTCGGTGAACGGATACGGCAGCTCACCGAAGCCGATCGTCGAGGCGGTGTAGCTCATGAAATAGAACGCATCGAAGAACGTCATGTGGAACGGCGCACCGGAGGGGTCCTGCCCCGGGATCAGCACCAGGCCCAGCACGGTGATGGCGAAGATGACGATCAACGTGATGAGCGGCGCCCGCATCCGGCGCAGGATGACGAAGATGGTCTGAGACGCCTGTTCGCCGGATCCGAGCCGGGCGCGCCACGGAATCCGCGGGCGGTCCTCGTCGTCGTCGCCGAAGAGTTGCTTCCAGAACACCTGCAGGACGTTGCTCATCGCGGCGCTCGGTCGCTCACTCCGGTCACCCGTCCGTCACCGGCGGTGGAAGGACACGGTCTCGACGACCAACAGGACCACCGAAACGAGATTGGCCAGCAGTGCGCCGCCCGAGAGGGACACCACGCTGGACATGGCGTGCGCGTCCACCCCTGCCGCGGAGATGTTCGCGGCATAGCCCCACGCCAGCGCGGCGGCGATCAACTGCAGGTCCGCCACCAGACTGGTGGCCAGGTGCACGGCCCCGATCTGCGTGCGGTCGCCGAACTTCAGCACGGTGGCGATCAGACTGACGACCAGGGCAGCGAAGAGCTCGTAGACATTGTGCAACTCGGGAATCGCGATATCGCCGATGAAGAATCCGAAGTTCAGCGTGGCGGCGAGGAGAACGAAGAAGCCGAAGATGACCTTCTCGAGATTCATGCCCTCCCCTGACGCGCGCACTACCGGACCGGCAAATCGCACCCTAAACGGCCGGAGGGGTACCGGCCCGCTGAATCGCCACGGCATGTCGCAGCTGTTTTCCACAGGTGCGCCGGAAACGGAGTTTCCATGCGAACGGTGACCATTGCGGTCGTTTTCACCAGCCTCGCGGTGATCCTCACCCTGCTCGGCGTCATGCTCATCCACTGGCGACGGTTCCGCTACGAGACGGACCGGTACCGCGCCTGGCAATCGGTGTTCGGCCCGCGCGGTGCCAAGGCCGCGCTGTGGCTGGCCTTGGTCGCGCTCGCCACCCTGGTCGGTGCGCTGCTGGCGTTCGAGAGTCAGCCGTTCGAAGGTGGGCCGCTGCCCTGACGCGCCCACCGGGGCAGGCCGGCGTTCCGGTGTGCGGCTTCCGGGTGTGCAGCGTCCGGGTGTGCAGCGTTCAGCCGCACCTGCCCAGGGTCGTCCGCATGCTGTCCTGCTCGGCCGCTGTCACGGCCAGCGCATACGCGCGCGCGACGGCGATGTACCGCTGCACGTACCCGCAGGCGGCCGCCGGATCCGGCGGCATCCACTCGGCCGGTCCGGCGTCACCCTTGGCCTGGTTCACCGCTCCGGTGACGGCCAGCAATTCCAGTTCGGTGTCGTTCGCGAAGGCGGTGCGCCGCTCCTGCGTCCAGCCGGCGGCGCCCATGTCGAACGCCCGGGCGAGCGGATAGACGTGGTCGATCTGGACGTCGTTCGCCTCAGCCTTGCGGAAGGCAACCGCTGCACCGGTGTAGGGGTCGAGCAGCGTCCCAGCCACCACCACACACGTCGATCCGGGCGCGAAACTGACGTCGGTCAACTGCTCGCGCAATACGTCGTTGCGGGTGCCGCACCCGTTGTGTCCGTCGGGTGCGGACGAGTCGTCGGTCCAGGCCGACCCGAAGGAGCATCGTTGTCCCGCACCGCAGCCGCGCTGGTAACCGGATACGTCCGGGCGCTCCGGCAGGACCGTGAGGGTGTCCAGGACCAGCAACGCCTCGGCCGCGGGAAGACCGGTGACGGGTACACCCGGTGCCGAGGGGTCGGCGCCGCCCACAGACGTGGCCACCGACGTGCCGGCCGGCGCCGTCGCGGCCGATTCGTTCGGCGGCGCGGTCCAGGACCGGACCAACAGCAGGGCAGCGACACCGGTGCAGACGATGACCACCACGGTCAGCACGCGACGGCGCCGCACCGGGCGCGCGCTTCGGCTCACGACGTCTGCTCCCCCTCCGGCCGGGACAGATCGCCCAGCGGTACCGCAACCGTACCGAGACGACCGGCGCACTCCGGTTCCGTGCACATCCGTTTCGGGTCCTGCGGGCGCCCGCGTGAATCCTGTGCGGCGGGGGAACCCTCAGCTCACGGGGCGTCATCGCCGGCCGTGCCTGAACTTCCGTCCGGGCCGCGGTGTCGCACTCACCCGATTGCGGCGATGTCCGAGACCGACGGCGGCGAGGGGGCATGTCAGGTGCAACGACAGGCGCAACAACGCCCGCAGCCGGCCGACGACGTCGTGCCACCGGACCGGGACGGCACCACCGAGCGCGCCGATGATCCTGCGCCGCCGGACGGGGACGGCACGACAGTGCCTGCGCGGGGTGCCCGACCCGAGGCGAGGTACGGACAGCCCACGACCGGGTCCACCCCCGCGATCACCGACACCATCCCCTGGCACCTCGCCGGAACCGGACCCGTGCCGACCGCAGGCGGACGGGTGCGCAGGCGGTGGCGCAAGGTGGCGGCCCGCACCCTGAGCAAGGCGTGGGGCGACTCGCTGTTCGGGATGAGCTCACAGGCCGCCTTCTGGAGCGCCCTGTCGACCGCGCCGCTTCTGCTGGCACTGCTGGGCCTGGTCGGGTACGTCGCCGGCTGGATCGGGCCCGGGACGATGACCGACGTGCGGGATCAGATCACCATCTTCCTGCGCGCCGTGTTCAACCAGGAGGTCGCCGACAACCTGGTCGGCAACACCGTCGACGTCATCCTCAACAACGGTCAGGCGGACGTCGTCTCCATCGGCCTGCTGATCAGCCTGTGGGCGGGCTCGTCGGCGATGTCGGCGTTCGTCGAGTCGATCACCATCGCGTACTGCCAGCACGAGCACCGGCATCCCGTGGTGGAGAGGTTTTTCGCGCTCGGCCTGTACGTGGGCGCCTTGGCCGCCGGCATCGTGGTGGTGCCGCTGCTGGCCATCGGGCCCGATTACCTGCCCGGGATGTTTCCGAGCGGCCTGCGGCCCACGGTCAGCACGGTGCTCGGCTGGGTGTACTACCCGGGCCTGGCCATCGGCCTGATCCTGCTGCTGACCACCCTGTACAAGGTGGCACCCAAACGGCGGCATGCGTGGAAGCGCGGACTGCCGGGCGCCGTCCTGGCGGCGGCCGTGTTCCTGGTCGCGAGCGGTGGACTGCGGCTCTACCTGTCGTACGTCTACAGCCACGGCCTGACCTACGGCGCGCTTGCCACCCCGATCACGTTCCTGCTCTTCTATTACTTCGCCTCGATGGCGATCATCATCGGCGCGCAGTTCAACAACGCCCTGCTGGAGTACTACCCGCCGCGGCTACCGCGCCGGCTCCGGCAGAAGTACGTGCGCAAGCACCCGGAGGCGAGGGCCGCACGCGAGAAGGCGGTCTCCGCAGGTGCTGCGGCGGTGCAGGTCTCGACCGCACACGGCTGATCCCGTCACCTAGGACGGCTCGGTACCGGATGTCCGCCGGGCGCGGCGTCGCCGCAAGCCCTGCGGCGAGCCACGCCTCCATGCCGCCGATCATGTCCGTCGCCCGCCACAGACGGAGCGAACGGAGGCTCTCGGCGGCCGGGCCGGAGCTGTGGCCCGGCCGGTTGACCACGATGATCTCGGTGTCGTGGCCGGTGGCTTCCGCGATGCGGTCGGGGCTGCTCGGCTCGAGCCGCCACTCCAGCACGGTCCGGCCGACCACCAGTTCGATCGGCAGTTCACCCTGCGCGCCGCGCTGCGGATCGGTCCGGGTGTCGACGAGCGGTGCGCCGTTGACGGCCGCCTGCAGCGCCTGCTGGGGCGATGGGGCCGGAAAGGACCGCCCCGCGGCCCGCTGCAGGCCGTGACCACCGCAGAATCAGCACGGTGAAACCCGGTGTGCGCAAGCGGGCCATCCCGGTCGCCCGGCGGCGAGGCCGGGACGTGGTGCAGCCGCCGGCAATGCACTCAACGCGGTGACAGTTCGCCGCC